>Ga0265331_10000097_pt1 | contig 119610 bp, 93 predicted proteins | sample 41923metaG_FD_202088 | JGI IMG/M metagenome (GOLD analysis project Ga0265331, IMG submission 202088) | Rhizosphere microbial communities from Carex aquatilis grown in University of Washington, Seatle, WA, United States - 4-19-23 metaG | ecosystem: Host-associated > Plants > Roots > Rhizosphere... | reverse complement strand
TCATCCATCCCGAGCTGTTCGATCAACAGCGCCTCGTTGCGGATGCGGGCGCTTTCTACGCGCGCTTCTTTCATGTGACGCTGTCGAGGGATCAGATCGAGGATATTCTGGCCGGGACGCCGGCGCGTTGAACGCCCGGCGCGCCCGCATCCTGTTTCGGGTGGGATGCGAGACGTTTTTCGACGAGCGGCCGATCGACGCAGAACGCAACAGCGAATTCCTCATCGACATCGGCGGCGGCAAGACCATGACGGCCGTCATCCCCCGGGTCAGGGCCGAAGCGCTCGCCGTGCGCGAAGCGGCCAGGATCGAGGCAACGTTTGCGGCGCAGAACGTGATTCTCGTGGTGGACTGAGGTCATGGTTAGCGCCGCCGCCTCACGGCGACGGCGATGCTACGGACTGGAACCCGAATTTGGCTAAAGTCGCCTGGCCGGGCGGCGCTAGAACGGCGAGGAAGAAATCCAGCGCGAGCGACGAGCCGCGCGGCGTCAGCGTCAGGCCATAGTCGGCTATTACAGCAAAGGGAGCGGGCAGTTCAACCGCGCGGTATTTGCCGGTTGACTGATCTGCCTTCGACCGGGCGCCGGAGCAGTAGAGAAACACCACATCGATTTCCTTCTCGTCGAGCCCGCGAGCGACCGGATCGCCGTCACTGCGTCTTTGCTCTGCGCCGCCGAACAGCATTTGCGATCGGCCCGTCAACGCGTCGAAGGCGCCGGGATGGGCCGCGTCGATCCTGCGAAACAGCGCCCATGTGTAGTCGCCGGCCGGATCGGACTTCGGCGTCGATGTTCCGAGCCTCGTCTCCACGTGCAGCATCGTGTCGATCAGCGTTTCCGTCGTGATCGGCGATTCGCCGCGGACCAGCCCGCACAGCGTGTTGCGGGCGACCACGACGCTGGCGCGGGCGAGACCCTTTTCGGTGAGCGACTGCGCCTGTGGAAACGCGGCGGTGGCGTAGATGTCGAAGGGTTCCCCTACGACGATGCGGTCGTGCAGCGCGCCCGCAGGGCCGGCGACGATGGTCACATGCGCGTCGTGAGTCTTCTCGAACTCCGCTGCAATGGCGGTCAGCGCGCCGCGCATGCTGCCGGCGGTGAGAACCCTGATTTCTTCAGCAGCCTACGCGGCGACGAGGCTCGCGCAGAAGACGGCGGTCGACAGAAGATTGCGCATCGCGGAGGTCTCTTGCGTCACAACGACCGCAGAAAGGCAAGCAGCGCCTCGCGTGCGTCCTTCGACAGAGCGGCATAGCCGCCTTTCGCCGCCTCCGCTTCGCCGCCATGCCACAGCACCGCTTCCTCGAAATTCCGGGCCCGTCCGTCGTGCAGCAACAGGCTGTGTTCATTGACGACCGGCACGAGGCCGAGGCCCCACAGCGGCGGCGTGCGCCATTGCCGGCAGGTCGCCTTGAAGTCCGGACGGTGGTCGGCAAGACCTTCGCCCATGTCGTGCAGCAGCAGATCCGTGTAGGGCGCGATGGTCTGCGCTGGCAGGCTGGCCGGATAGCGGGGATGCGCCGCGGTCTCGAGCCGGGGGACATGACAGACAGCGCAGCCGATCGACGCGAACAGCATCTCGCCGCGTTTCACCTGCGGATCGTCGGCGTTGCGACGCGTCGGCGGCGCGAGATGGGCGTTGTAGAAATCGATGTCGGCCAGCCGCTCGGCAGAGACCTCCGGCTGGTTCAGCGATTTCGGCGCATCGCGGCAGGCCTGCTGAGCCTCGGCGCATTGCGCCTCCGGAAACAGCGGCGTGGTGACGCCAAGATCGCCCAGAAACGCCTCGGCGATCTGCTGCTTCAGAGTCGGGCTGCTGGCCTTCCAGCCAAAGCGCCCCGGCGCCATCGTTCCGGCGGCGACCTCGAACACCTCGTTGAGCGCGCCGTGCACGCCCTGCGCGGCGGCGATCTTCTCCAGCGTCGCGACCGGCACGGCCTCGAGCAGGCCGTCGCCATAAATTCCCGGCGCGACGCGCGGCGAGAACAGCACGCCATCGATGGGCCCGTAGGCGAGTTCGACGAAATCGACATGCGGCTTGCGTAGCGGAACGACAGTTCCATCGCCGAGCCTTACGCTTGTATCCTCCCACGACATCGCCGCACGGCCTTCGCCAGGGACGCCGGGGGCGCCTTCCTCGTTGAGCTGGCCGCCATAGGCCGGATGCGGCTTCGGCGCGCCATGCGGGTCGTCGCCGGGGATCGACAGCCGCACCAGCATCGACAGCATGCGCTCGTTCGGCCCATCCGGCGGGCGGCCGCGGCCCTCCTTCTCGTGGCAGGCGACACAGGCGATGCGGTTGAACAGCGGGCCGAGACCGGAATTGTCGCCGCCCTGCGGCGGGAAGGCCCAGGAACGCATGAACTCCACGCGACCGCGGTAGAAGGCGTCTTCGCCGCTCTCGGTCAGCCCGGCGACCGGAAGGCCGAAGGCTTCGCGCGAAAAATCCTCGGCATGCGCCGCGCTGGTGACGAGCAGCGCGGCGACGACTGGAACGAACCGGCGCATCAGGCCTTCACCGCATCGAGCAGCGTCGCGGCGCGCGTCTGGTTGTCGCGGAAGGCGGCGCGCCAGCTTTCGACGATCGGCTTCGCCGGCTCCGGCAAAGTGAGGCCGTTCGGCTGGCCGGGGATGACCTGCGCCTGCTGCGGGCGCGCCTCGGCCGCGGGCGGCTGCGCTCCGCCTTCGGCGGCGGGGCGGCGCGGCGGCTTGAAGGCGGAAGAGAGAGTCTCGTCCTTCCAGAAGTCCTTTGCGACGGGAATGGTTTCCAGCAGACGCCGCGCTTCGGCGACATCGGCAGCGCGCCCGACCGTCTCGGCGGCGTGCACACGAGCCCAGAGTTTCGAGAACTGCGGCTTGTCCTGTATGAGCCCGGCGAACAGAGCGGCAAGCGCAGTGGAGCGGCCCGGCGCTTCGTCGGTCGGCTGATAGACGAATTGCCCGGCGGCCTGCGCGGCGAAGGGATCGAACTGTTCCTTGCCCAGCGCGGCATAGGCGTCGGGGCGGATCGGCAGGCGCGGCAGATCGGATTTCGGCAGAAGCACCTGTCCCTCGGCGGAAAGAACATAGGCGGCGAAGGCGCGGGCGCCGTCGAGGTTCGGCGCCTTCTTCAGCAGGCCGATATAGCCGGCGTTCACGATGGCGCCGTGCTTTGGATAGACGCGCTCCATCCTTTGACGAAAGCGCTGCTCGGCGTTGGGCACAGTGTCGATGTGCAGCGCCACCGGCTGGTGGCCGGAGATGACTTCGTCGCGCAGCCCGTTCGACATGATGACGGCGTTGCCGGCGATGGCCGAGAGCAGCGCCCAGCCTTGTTCCCAGCCGAAGGATTGCGTCGCGACGGAGAGAAGCTGGCTGCCGAAGCGGACGGTCCAGGGGTCGGACAGCGCGATTCGGCCGGCATACGCGGGGCCGGCGAGCACAGGCCAGTCTTCCGGCCATGGGAGGCCCTGCTCGCGGATGGCCTTGCTGTTGACGAAGAAGCTGAAGGCCGTGAGTTGCGAGGCGTGATAGAGATCGTTCGCGCCCTCCAGCGACAGCGCGCCGATCGACGCAGGCAGGCCGTCCTTTGCGATGCCGAGCGGCTGGAGAAAACCGTCCTTCGCCATGTCCGCAAGGTGATTGTGCGGCGCCGCCTGCCACCACACGTCGGGGCTGGCATTGGCCGGCTCGCGCAGATATTTCATCGCGTCCGGCGGCATGAACCACACGAATTTCAGCCGGTATTGCGGATTGGCCTTTTCAAAGCCCTTTTCGAACAGCGATAGCGTGTCGTCGTTGTGATTGGTGAGCACCGTTACCGGCTGGCGCACCGCAGCTTGCGCCGCATGCGGCAAGGCGCCAGCGAGAGCGCCGGCCGCGCAGCTTTCGAGGAAGCGGCGGCGGGATGGACTTGAGACCATGATGTGACCCTCCGGATCGGAGGCCGGACCGGCCGGCCTCCCGGATAGACATTTGTCACCGCCACGCGAGCGGCGTGCCGTCGAAGGTGAAGTGATGATTGAGACCGGCGCGAACCGCGTGCCCGGCGAAGCGCGAATTGCTCAGCACGGAGTCCGCATAGTGGAGGGGCTGGCCAGCGACGCTGCGATTGGCGCCGCCGAAAATCCCGTACATCCCTTCGTTGCCGAGGTCGTAGCGCAGATATTCGAGTTTCGCGCTCCAGCCGGGGGCAAACATCCATTCGCCGCCGGCGCCCGCCGCCCAGCCGAGGCGCAGTGAATTGAACGCCAGCCCGCCGCTCGACGGCGCGAAGGCGGCGGCCGGAGATGTCTGCCAGTAAGACGTGGACAGCTTGCCTTCGCCATAGGCGAGGCCGGCGGTGAGATAGGGCAGGATCGTCGGCGTTGCGAGCCAGCCGATGCGTCCGCGCGCCGTGCCGAGATAAGCGAGGCTCTTCGTCGCCGTTGTCGAAGTGGCGACCAGCGCCCCCGTCGTCGGCTCGATCGCTGCGCCGATCGCGGCGCCCTTCGACTCGGCGGTCGTGCCCTGAAGATCGACCTCGACGCCGCCGATGATCTTCGGGAACAGGCGCCAATTGTAGCCGAGCTGGCCGCCGCCGATGAAGCCGGCGGAGCGCATGGGAATGACGCTCGCCGCGCTGGAGGCCGCGGCGCGGCCGAAGAAGCTGGCGGGACGGCCGCCCTTCACGCCGGGATCGTCATAGACATCGCCGGGCACGGTAGCGACCCCGTAGCTGTCCCCGAACTCGCCGCCGACATTGAGACCAGCATAGAAGCCCGACCATGGCGAGGGCTCCGGCGCCGCGACAGGCGGACCCTTCAGGCCGCGCGGATCGATCGGCGTCGCCTTTGCGCCCCAATAGAGCTTCAACTCCGAGCCCCAGACGGCGCCCCAGGCGGGGAAGCTGAGAATCGTCTCGTAGCGCTTGTTGGCGATGTTGCGGCCATAGACGGTCAGTCGCGCATCATAGCCCATCACCGGGAAATCATAGGCGAGATTGGCGTCGAGGGTCGTGTAATTGCCGATCTGGTGATAGAGCCCGTCGGCGGCGAAGGAGTTCGACCAGTACATCGAGACATGGTTCAGCGCGACGGTCGCCGTGAATTTGTCCCAGTTCTGCGTCAGCGAGAAATTGATCAGCGTGCGCGGCGACTGGAAGGGGTAGATATTCAGGAAGTCGGGCGTCGTCACAGAGTGGCCATAAGCCTCGGTCGTGCGTGAATAGCTGGCGCGATAGGTCGTCCGCCCGAAAAACTGATCCTGCACCACGCCGGTGGCGACCGCCTCGATCCCCTTGCGCGACGTGTCGCTCTGCGTCCACAGCGAGGTGACCTGATTGTTGAGGATGATGTTGCGCGACTGGATCTTGTTGTTCTTGACCTCGACATCGAAATAAGTGATCTGCGGCTTGAACCAGGCGAACAGCGGCACGAGCACGCCCGCCTCGTATTTTTCCTGCTTTTCCGGCAGCAGAGTGATGCCCGTGTCGGGCAGGATGCCGGAGACGTCGCTCTGCTCGGCGTGCGAATAGCGCCCCGTGAAGGCGATATGACGTAGGCCCTCGGTCGGATCGAAGGCGCCGAGGGCCGCGCCGAACCCGCCGAAATCAAAGGATTTGAGCGGCTTCACCGTGGCGCCGAAGGCGTAGTTCACCGCCAGCGGAAAGCCGCGATTGTAGAAATATTTCGTCGTGCCGCCTGGATTGTCGACGCCGATGTAATCGAAGTGATCGTCGAGACGCACGCTGCCGTCGAGGATGAGCCGGTCGGCCAGCAATTTCTGCTCGACATTGGCGTAGCCGCTGAGCGTCGATTCCTTGCGCGCATAGCCGGCGTAGTTGGTCTGGCCGCTGGGGCTCGACCAGTCGATGTATTGCATGCCGATCTGCGCCAGCGTCCCGCCATAGGTGAAACTGTGCCGAGCGTTGATCTGGCCGGTGTAGCCCGTTTCATTGGCGTATGTCACCGTCGGGCTGGTGAATGAGGCGAGAACATTGGTGTCCGCGGTCTTGGTGTAGGCGAGGGTCAGCAGGCTGGTGTTGTGTTCGTCCCAGTGCAGCGTGGAGTTCGACGACAGGAAGGTCGCCTCCATCGGCGAATAGCTCCACGCCGATGCGAGCAGGCTCGCCGTGCCTTCGCCGAATTTTCCGCGTTCGAAGCCGTAGCGCGAACTTTGCTGGAAGAAGGTGAAGGTCGTCTCCAGCGGCCCGAAGGTCACGCCGCCCTTCAGCATGCCGGCGACGGTGTCGTCCCACTGGTAGAAGCCGTTCGGACCCTGCGCGCCGCTCTTCTGGAAGAAGCCATAGATGAAGCCAGGCGCCTCGCCCTTCTCCTTACCGAACACATGGCCGGCCGAAAAGCTGCCGCGATAGCCGTCATAGGTTTCGATGCGGGCCCGCGCCTCGACTTCCGTCTGCTGCGGGGTGTGGGTGCGGGCGACGACGAAGCCGCTGTTGAGCGCGCCGGAGGCGGAGCCGAAATCGACCAGCGGACCAAGCGTCAGCGCGGCAGGATCGCGGACCACATCGACCTGATCGAGTGCCGAGACCGGGAAAGTCTGCATCATGATCCCGGCGGTCTGCGCGCTCACATAGGCGCCGTCGAGCACGAAGCCGAAATTGCCGTCGCCGCGGAACTTCAGATTGTTGGGAAACTTGCGGCCCTGATAGCTGACGAGCACGCTGGTCGCATTGCTCAGAAGGCCGAACGTATCGCGCGGATTGAGGTTCTCTATGTCTTCACGCGTGAAGGTCTGCGTATGCAGCCGGCTGCTGGGAGAAACGCGCGCGGCGTTGACGACGCTGTCGGGCTGGAGATCGCGGCGCACCGCTTGCGGCGCTGGCGGCGGAGACGAGCCCCCGCTGCCGAAGATGCCCGCCGCTCCCGAACCGACTCCGCCGCCAGCGCGTCCAGGCCGGCCGGGGCCGTTTCCAGCGCTGCGTTCGTGCGGGGCCCCCGATTGTCCGGCGCCCGTGTGGCCCGCGCCGATGTCGATGGTCGGTAGGGCTTGCTGCGCGTGGGCCGGCATGGCGCCGGCGAGGACCGAGAGGGAAGCGCCGAGTGAGAGCAGGCGCTGTATACGGGAATTAGATTTCATCGACCGGTCCCTTGGACCGCGCGCCCTCCAAATACGGGTAAGCGCGCGATGTGCGATGGAAGCGATGCGGAATGGGGCGAATCGATATGTATTCAACAAACATATTGAGTCGTCACGAACGCTCGCAAGGCGAAATATTTGGCAAACTGATGCAAAAACAGAGAATCAGCCGCGGTTGTTGCAAATTTGCCACAATCACTGCTGAGATTTTCATGTTTACGCCTGCGATAGGCGTGCGCCAACGGGCAATGATCGCGTCGTACATTACCACGCGGCTGCGGTGATGATGCCCGTCACCGGCGGCGACCGCCGCAGCCAGCGGGTCTGCGCCTGCGAGCCAGTCGTCGAGCGCCGTAGGCTGCGTCAGCGCGATGCGCAGCGCCCCGTGCAGTTCGTATCGTCCGAAGGCCAGTCCGCCGCGGCGCGGCGCCGCCATCGTCGCGTTCTGCATCATGCCGCGCGCCGCCACATGCGGGTCCGACACCGCAGTTTCGACATTCTCGCCGCGGGCGGCAGCCTCGCAGGCCGCGCGTCGCCGCGTCGGCTGCGGCGAGCCGCTCCAGCACATCGACGCCGCGGCCCACGAGCGCGGTGTCGTTGGCCTCCAGGAAGCGGGCGAGCAGAAACACCTCCGGCCGCGCTACACGGGACGTGCAGGACGGTTACGTCCCGGGAGCCAAAACAGCCCCCCGCAATCACCCGGGATCGCCCCTGCACGCGGGGTGCGGTTGGTTTGGAGGCAGCGGCCGAGGCCGCAATATTTCGAAATCCGGGAATATTCTGCCATCGCTCCGGGACGAGCAGAAAGCCTGCGGCAAAGAAGCGCCAAATTTGCTGAAGCGTCATTCTATATCTTGTGCTATAAAGGTTATTCAGAAATTGGTCGGATGTATTTTTTCAGGATCGGGAGTGGCGCCATGACAGCGACTCAGTCCAACGGTCAGGCAGCGCTTGCTGCGGATTGGCAAGGCTCGGCCAGCGATCTCACTGCGGCGAGAGCTGCGCTCGCTGGAGCGCTTGCCCTCGGCAAGACCCCCGCGCAATTGGACCCAGCTCTATACCTGCGTCCATCCTCCACGCCGCTAACGCCGGCGCCGGCGCCGACCACGGTCGACACGCTCGCGTTCACACAGACGCCGCTCGCCGCCACGGTGCAAAATCCGCTCGGCACGCCGGACTGGGCGCATGGCATGGCGCTGTCGCACACCTACGGACCCTTCACCGATCCGCTCGGAGTCGTCACACACGTTCCGATCATTACGCTCACTACCTCGCGGCCTTTCAGCTACGCCGGGGCCGCCAGCGGCTTTGGCGTGCTGCCTGTTACCGGCGCGCCGGCCTCGGCGACGTCGCTGACGCTCGGCGCCGGCAGCGTTTGGTTTCTTGCTTCCCTGCTGGCGCCGGCCGCGCCCGCAGGCGCATTCACCGGCTTCAGGATTGCCAGTGGCACACTGACCTCCAGCGCGGCGATCACGCTCCAGAACGGCGGCTATGTCGTCCCCGCCGGAACGACGTTGACGCTGACCGCGACCCTCGCGCCGCCTGCGCCCGCAAACCCCGGCGCTCCCGGCGCCGATCTCACCTTGGCCAAGATCTCGCTACCCGCCACCGTCACCATCGTCTTCACGCAGACGACGGCGACGATCACCGCGCTCGCCGATGCAAGCGTGACGCTTTACGGCTCGACGGTGGGCATAAGCTGGCCGACTCATGTCGTGACCTATTCCGCCGGCTCTCCCGTCATTCTCGTGGCCGGCAAACCGAACGCCGCCAACTTCGTTTTCTCCAGCGTAAAATCCACGCTGTTCACGCCATCCGGAATGGCCAAACTGAGCGGCGCCGGCTGGACCCTGCCTGTCGCCGTCACGACGATCGGCGCACTTGGCGACGCCAGCGGCGCCGGTTCACTGCTGTTGGAACTGGACGACGGCGCGCACGCCAAAGCCGCCGTAACCGGCGATGTCGCCGTGAGGGGGTGGGCGATCGGCGTCGACCCGGCGCAGCTTTTCGTGCTGATCGGCGGCGTCGCGGCCGGCTCGGTGACCAATTACGCGCTCTGGCCGCTGGCCGCGCCGTCGAAGCTGCACGCGACCGCCACCTGGCTGACGCCGCCCGGCATCCTTGCCAGTTTCCTCGCGACGCCCGGCCGGGAAATCTTCAGCCTCGCCGGCGGCGCCAATGCGATCCTCGACCGCCCGCTTGCGGCTGATGGCGACGCTTTGCCGATCGCCGCGCCCGCGCTGTCGATGCAGACCGTCACCGCGGCGGGCCAGCGCACTATTTTGCTCGGCAACGCGCCGGTTTCGCCCAAGCCGCCGAATTTCGCTATCGCGCTTGAAAACGCGCTGATCGGCGTGCGCGCGCCGCACACTTTTTTGCTGGCGGGTCCGAGCGCCGGCTCGAGTTTCACCCGCGTCGACGTGGCCCTGTTGATGGATACGCGCTGGCTTCTGCCGACGCTGCCGGACCCTTACGCGGCAAATTTCCAGACCGACGTGTTGTTGGGCGAGCAAGTCGACAGCGCGCCGGGAACGCTCGCGGCGCTGATCGCCTGGAACGGTTCCGCTGCGCCAGCGCTCGGCTTTACGGTCAGCGCGAGCGCCGCGACGGAGGTTCTGGCTCCGCCCCCCGGAATCCCCACTATCGGCGTCGCCGATACGACGGGCCTCGCTCTGCTCGATCTGTCGACGCGCGTCGACCTGTTCGGCGTCGCCGTCTATGGCAGTTCGGCGGAGAATGCGCCGCCGCCAACGCCGGCTTGCGTCGATCTCAATATCGCGCTGCCGGATGCGCATGTCGTGACGTTCGCGCTGCCGCAAGTCTCCTGGGAGCCGATGGAGAGCGTCGGACCTGCGGCTCCGCTCGGGCCCGTCGTCAACAGCCTCGGCTCGGACGGACCCGCGACGATCGTGCGTAGCGAGGATACGCAGCAGACGCTGGTGGCTGTCGCGCCGGAGCCGATCCTCCTGCGCAACATCGCCAATGTCGCCGCCGGCGCCGGCTTCGCTGCGACCTTCAGCCTGCCATTCGGGCTGATCGCGAATATCAAACAGACGAATCGTCCAGGCCAGAACGGCGGAAAGCCGCTGTTTCAGCAGCAGGGCGGCGCATTCGGACTGGAGCAGCCGTCCTTCGCCGGACCTCTCGCCGGAGCGTATCAGCTGTCCTTGAAAGCGCCGAATCCCACCGCCCCGAAGGCGCAGTTCAGCGGCGCGACGACCGTCTCCACCGACGGCGCGGCGCCCGGCTATGGCTACAATGTTCTGAGCAGCGACGTGGGCACGATCTTTCAGGGCGAGTTCGGCGGCGCGGGCGGCGCCGTGCCGATCGACCGCATCGATCTCGCCGGCTACGGCGCCAGCCTCTTCACCGAATGGACGGATACCGACGCCAAAGGCGGTCCCGCCATCGTCAAGGTGCAGTTCGAAACGCTGCGCGGCCGCACCGCCTATGAGGTGGTGAAGGCGCAGACCACGATGTATCCCTATTGCGTGCCGCTGGTGCGCACGATCACCATCGCGCGCCAGAATGGCGGCTGGGTGTCGCGCAGCGACAGCGGCTGGGTGGCCGCCGCGCCTGGCAAATTCCAGTTCCCCAACCCGCTGTTTACGCAGGCGCTGGTCAATCGCGGCGCCATTGCGGGCGTCTACAACGTCCGCAATGTCGTCGAGTTCGAAACCGTTACGGTCGGTTCCCACACCTACCGCCGCGCGACTTTCGACGCCGATGTCGGCTTCGATCATCGCGTGAAGGTCACGGCCAACGGCGCCGCCTCTGGCGAGACGGACGCGGCGGGCCAGCCGGTCACGCTGGTGCCGGCCAAAGGCCTCACCGGCTATGTGCAGATCGCGCCCGACGAAGCCGCCTCGGGGCGGCCGCAGCCTGCGGATCTGCTGCCGGATCCGCCCGCCATCGCCGCGCTGTTCGCGCAGGTTGGCGCCATCAGCAATCCCTTGTCATGCGTCGCGCAGATCGGACACACATCGACGCAGACCGGCACGAATCTTCGCGCCACTGCGTTCGACATCGACATGGCGACCTCCGGTCCGTCCGCTCCGGCGCTCGGTGTCGCGCTGCGCGCGGCGCCGATCATGCCGAAAGAGGGCGCCTGGAGCTTCGGCAAGCGCGCCAGCGCGGGCAAAACGCCCCTGGCTCTGCCGGGCAATTCTCCGGTGCCGATCGTGCAGGCGTCGTCCGATCCCGGCAAGTGGCATTTCGCCGACATCGCCGACGTGCTGCAACTCTCGGGTCCGAGCAACATTTATGGTCTGTTGCAGGACACCGGCACGCAGCGCACGCTGTTCGAGCAACCCTTCATCAAGGACCTGACCGGCGGCGCGCCGCCCGGGACCGTTCCAGGTCTCAACCTGCCGAGCGGCGTCGCGCCGGTGCTGGCGGATATCGGTTCCTTGCTCAACGCGACCGGCGTCTTCCCCGAACTTTCCTCGGCGATCAACACGCTCGTTTCGGGCGTCGAGGAGCAATTGAAGACCATCGAGAAAGGTCTGCAATATCGCAAGGAATACCCGTTCCCGGCGGGCGCCCGGCCGACCACGTTGCTCGACATTGGCGTGTTGCAGATTTCGCTCATCTACGCAGACGCGAGCAACAACAAGCCGACCAACGTCGTCTTCGCGCTCGATCCGGCCCACACAATGCTCGATGGAGCCGGACGCGACTGGTGGTTCTCGATCGAGAAAATATCCTTCGCGGTCGCCATTCCGGAATTTGGCGCCGACCCGCTGCTGACCATTATCGGCGGCTTCGAGGCGAGCAACAAAGGCAAGCCGGGCCTCAGCGGTCTGACCATCGACTATGGCGAGGCGCTGAACACGCTGAAGTCGATCTTCAGCAAGCTGCAGGCGCTGGCGGCGTTCCTTCCCGGCGGCGGAGGCGCGGGGCTCGATGTCTCGCTGTCCGACGGCAAGCTGACCGTAAAGGACACCTTCGCGCTGCCGACATTGCCACTCGGCCTCGGCAACCTCTCCGACATCAGCCTAGACCTTGGTCTCGCCATCACCCTGTCGCCACTGAAGGCGGATTTCCTCATCGGCATTGGCGATCCCGACAACCCGTTCAACTGGGTGTTGTCGCCGCTGGCCGGCAATGGCGCCATCGACATCGGCGTGAAGAACAGCGCGCCTTACTTCATGATCCAGGGCGGCATCGGCCTGGGCCTCTCGATCGATCTCGGCATCGCCGAAGGCTCGGCCTCGATCACGCTGGCGGTGCAGATCACCGTCAACGGCTCGGCCATTACGGTGATGATCATCCTGAACGGCCAGGCGTCGGTCGACGTGCTTGGCGGACTCGCCTCCGCTTCGCTGTCGCTCACAGCCGCCGTCGGCGTGTCGGTCAACCCGCTGCCCATACCCACGCCGACATTGTCACCGCCGGGAATCAGCTTCCCGGCCGAGGACATCACCTTCATCGCCTCGGTTTCGGTCGGCATTCACATCTCGATTTGCTGGGTCGTGAGCATCGATTTCGACGGCTCATGGCAGTTCTCGCAGAGCGTGCACACGCCCGCAATTTCCGTGGAGGCCTGACATGCTCGACGATCTCGAACTCAGCCTGATGGCGTTCCCGCAAAGCTGGAACGCCGCGACAGGAACGCTCTCCGTCAACCTGATCGTTTTGCCGGTCGGCGATCCGACGGGACCGGTGGGCAGCGTGCCGGTGTTCGGCGGCACGACGCTGAAGCTGGCCGCGCAACTGCTGACGGGTGCGGCACTCCCCGCGACCGCCACGGTCCCGGCCTTCGCCGCGGCCTTCGTCGCTGCGCCGCCTTCCATCGCGCTTCCCCTGCTGAAGTCGATCTCCACGCGCCTGCCCGCGGGCGCCACGCTGACCACCGGCAAATTGAAGAAACAGGACGCGCCACCCGCCACCGTGCGCGTGAAGAAGGCGCTGCCGCCAAGCTACACACAGGCTTTCCCGTTCTCGCGTCCGCGAGACCCAGCGCTGTTCGTGGTCGGCGACGGCTATGGCTGCGCGGTGGAAGGTCAGGCCCCCATAATCACGGTGCCAGACAAACCACCGCCGCCGCCGCCGCCACCGCCGCCCCCAAAGACTATCTCCTGGGGACAGGTGTTGTCCTACGTTCTCCGCCAGCCTCTGGTCGCGGAAGCCTGCGGGCTGCTCTTTCGCGCGCAGTTCGCCGTTCCGCCGGCTCTCGTGAAGGATGTGAGCTGGATACATTTCGTCATCGACACTTCGGTCGCGACAAACCCCTTCGCCGCCGACATAGCGGCAAATCCCGACCGCGTGCGCAGCTATGCTGCGCGTCTGCCGCCGCTGACCGCCGACCGCAAGCTGTTCGCGGCGGCGCTGTTCCCCGTGGTCCCGACCCCGGACTCGCTGCTCGCCGTGCCCGACGCGGAAGCGCAAATCTATGATGACGGCTTCGCCCAGATCGTGCACGCGTTCCAGCCGCCGAGTTTCGACGCCGCCACAATGACGGACGGCATCCCGCCGGGGGCCGAAGCGGGCATCCAGCTCGCCTGGGACGACGAACAAGTCACCGTCTGGCTCGACCGCCAGGTCGGCGTGTTGCGCGATCGCGCGACGCAGAACCCGACGCCGACTGCGGCCGAGGCGCCGCTCGGCGTCGTCGGCTATCGCGTCGATGTCTCGCCCTCGGGACAGAACAAATGGACCAGTCTTTGCGGTGTGACCGGCAATCTGCCTTTCTCCACCAGCGGCCCGTCCGGCGCGACCACGCTGCCGCCGGGGACCGAGCTGACGGTGACGCCCGCGCCGGTGCGCGCGCAGCCGACGGGACCGGGGCCAAGCGCAGAAGCCCCCTGGCTGCCGCTCTATTTCGCCGCCTGGCGCGGCGGAAGCCTCGTTGCCGACGATCCGACCTATGGCAGTCTCAATCCGCCGGACAAGGAGCCTCTGTCCGGACAGCCGATCGGCAACAGCCATAACACGCCGCTTCCAGGCACGGCGCTTCGCCCCGCCAATCTGCCGCCGCCGCCGTGCTACGGTCAGAGCTACGACTTTCGCGTTCGCCTCGTCGATCTCTCCGGCGGCGGTCCGGCCCTGAACGACACGCCCGTTCATCCGGGGCTCGCGCCTGTCGCGACGGCGCCGTTCCGGCGCTATATTCCGCCAAAATCCCTGCTGGTCGCGACGACGCCGGCGCCGGCGCCGCTGCCGGCGAAACCGGCTTCCGTCCGCAGGATCGACACGCTCGCCGTGCGACGCCCGCGCATCGGTTATCCCGAGGCGCTGTTCGCCGGCGTCGACCCGTCGCGTTTTCAGGGCGCCGCGTTGACCAGCCTCGTCAAGGAGGCGTTCGCCAACAATGCGTCGGCCGGTCCGCCCGACCCCGACGTGGATCGCTTCACCGTCACCGTCGAAGCGGCGATACCGGACCACGACACGGGACCGGCCGGCGTGCTGCCCGGCGACATCGATGGGACCAGGTGGCGGATCGTCTACACCGTCACCGAGACCTTCCCGGCAGGCGTCGATCCGGTCATGCAGCTCGCGCTGTCCTATGTCGATACCCACGACATTTCCACCATGACGCTGCCGGTCGACGGCGCGGCGACGCTGCCGGTTCCGACCGCGCGCGACATTCGCATCCGTCTCGTTCCGCTTCTGAAAGCGCGAAGCAATTATTATGGTGAGGCCTCGCCGCCGCCGGGCCCCAGCTCCGACTATGTCGTGCGCAAGGAGGCTTCCTCGGAGGCGACGCTGTTCCCCTTCGTTCCGGCGCAGCAATTGCGCGCCGCCTATCTGCAGCCGGGAGGCGACTTCGGGGCGCTGCTGGCGCAGTCCCTTGGACTCAAGGCGAACGGGCTGACGCTGACCGGCGCGCCTGGAACCCGCACGGTCTTCGCTGTTTCGGGCGCCTTGCGCGCCACGCTCGCGCCGGATCGCAGCAGCATCACCTTCGCCAATGGTCATGAGTTGCTCCACCACTGGATTGTTGCGCTGACCATCGACATCGAACGCGACTGGACCTGGGACGGCTTCGCCGCTCCGGGTCTCACGTTGACTCGCGACGGCGCCACAGTCGTCAGCCTCGTCTACCCCGGCGTGGTTGCGCCGACTGCGCTCGGCGACGCAGCCACGCCGCCGGACCGCACCACGACGCAAATCGTCTTCCTCGATGCGATCGATCCGCAGCCGGCGCCGGGAGCCTTCCCCGCCGTGTTGACGCCGGACTACAAGTTGACGGCAAACTTCCCCGTGGCGCCCGCAATCTCGCAGAGCTGGTCGACGCTGAAATTGCCTATCGTGACGATGCCGGCGCAAACGCCGAAAATTGTCGCTACCGGCATCGCCGAAAGCCCCTATGTCGCGGCGCCCGATTATTCCAGCACGCAGCAGCGCGACCGCTATCTGTGGATCGAATTCGACGCACCCATCGCCGACAGTTCCGACGACGCCTATTTCGGCCGCGTGCTCGCCTATGGTCCCGATCCGTTGCTCGCGGGCGCGCTGTTGCCGCCGCATCATGTGCCCGACACCGAGCCGGAGCCGCCTTTGGCCATCGACCCGGAAACCGTGCGCGTGGTTTTCGCTGGCGAGGACAGCGACGAGAGCGGTCTCGACGCCATGACGCCGCTGACGCCCGCCAGCGGCGCCGCGGACAATGTGCATTTCCTTTTGCCGCTGCCGCCCGGACTGACCCCCGACGCGCTCGAACTTTTCGGCTTCTGGACATACGAGTTCCGCGTCGGCCATGCGCAAAAATGGTCGACCGCGCGGGGCCGCTATGGCCGCCCGTTGCGCGTCGCCGGCGTGCAGCATCCGCCGCCGCCGCTCGTCAGCACGATCTGGCGCAACGACAATGGCCTTTCCGTTAGCGCGCCCTTTGCGACGACGCTGTATCGCGGCGTGCCGGCGCCGCGCCTCGCGTTCGGGGATCCGCAAACGGCGCTGTGGTTCATGCTCTATGCGCAGGCGACGCAGACCGACGGCGCAGCAAAACGCAATATCCTGATTGGCCGCACGCAAGGCGCATTGATGACGAAAACCATCGTCGGAGGCCCGAAAGTCCTGCTTCCCAATCGCGAACCGCGCGGGGCCGCGACGTTCCAGCAGAAAGAAATCGTCGCGGCGCTGGACCTGCTCGGCCTGCCCACCACCTCGTCCCTGAGTGTGCTGGCAGTTGAGTTGCTGCCGGGCCTGACCCATTCGGGTGACGCCCTCGCCATCGCCGCGCCTCGTGACTCGGCCGCTCCTGTCATACCGGAAGCCGCCGCCGTTGCGCCCGATCCGCTCGGCCTCGGACTGGGCACGCGCCGTATCCTGCGCACCTCGCCGCTGACGGCGGCGCCGGCAATCTGCTGACGAGTCGCTGGCAACGGAAGCAATCAATGGTCGTTCGTCGGCCCGTGAACTGTTCCAAAGTTTTCCTCGATCCTTGCATACCGGCCCGTTGACGAAGTCGCGTCCGGGTGGTTCCGTTTCGCGGTGAGATTCGGCCGGGGTTGGTTCGGGGGCGATGTGGCGTGAGACGGGGACGCAGGTGATCTGGTCATCGGCTGGGCCGATCTTCCGCGGTCTCCCGGCCACGCGTTTTACGACCAGCTCCAGAAGGTTTTGCAGGACGCAGGCTTCGATGTTTTCGTCGAGAGGGCCTTTTTGCCATCCTTGGCGGCACTGCTGGAAATCGACAAGCGTGACGGCGAGCGCCGCGTTCCCGAGGCAAGGTTATCGTCCGCCGAAGCCCCGCATGCGGCCGGAGCCGCCATGGCGACCGCTTCGCTGGGGAACCGCTTCACCTGCCGACGCGCCGACGCGCCGAAGATCCTCGGCCGTCACCCGGCAGCTGTGGTTCTTGTCGTATCTGGCGAAAATCGGATTTGGCGACGCGAGGAACGCGGCCTTCGACACCCGGCCGCTGCCGGCCACATCGAAATAGTCGAAGCTCGCGGCCGTAAAGACGACGCTCGCCCTTTTGATCGCCTCGAAGTCCTGGGCGTCGATGAACCCGCGCCGTCGCTTGTCGCCGATGCGATAAATGCGCGTCAGGTAGGCGCGCCATTGATCACAGGTGTAGACGCCGCCTTCACCGCCCCATTCCGTAGCGGTCGCAACAAGGGCGTCGGAACCCTGTTGCGCAACGACCGGTTCGGCGCACAGACTGCAAACCACTGTCAGCATGATCGCGGGGCGCATCGTTCTCACCTTCGATTCGTCAAAAGGCGGTCAGAGCCAGAAGCATGGCTCGCCAGACCCGCCCTCTCCATCCGGGGTTCGACAGCAGCGCTTCTGCGCCGGTTCGGATCGCCTCGCAAGTCGAATCAGAACCCGCGAGTCCGTCATTTGGTTCGGCAAGACGCAGTCCATACTCCTCGAAAAGAAAGGCGCGATCCACCGCCGCCATCTGCTCGAGAGATTGCCGTCGCAGCGGATCGACGCTGATCATCGATGGGGTCCGCCCCGAAAGCCGACGAGTGAGCGCTCTCAGTAGGCCGGCGCGCGCCAAACTGATCAACCGGTGACGCACTGGCCCGAGCAAGCCGCATTGGCGGCTGGTTATCTCCATATTGACGCGGCGTTGCGCCTCGAGCACCGTCGCATCGATATCCGAGTTGACGAAATGCCGCCTGCCGCTCAATCGGCCTTCGCCATGCGTGCCGGCCGTTTCGGCAAGAATGACGCCAGCAAGCTGGTCGACGATGTCTTTCTGCTCCTCGTACCGGACAAGCTTCACGTTGCTCCTCCCGAAAACCTCGCGCCAGCGCTCGATCGTTTCCCGGTAGCGAACATACCAGTTCCCGGGAAGCAGCAGCTCGTCGAAAAATTCGTCGATGGTCAACCCTCTGCCCGAGCGGATCGTGGTGGAATAGGCCGAGCGCGCACGCGTCTCGTGTGCACGCACGACGACGACGATCTTGCAATCGAACGCTTCGAAGTCGTCGGCGAGGGCTTCGATATGCGCTGGAAAAAAGCGGGATGAAAAATGCTCGGCGCTGATCAGCGCCGTATCGATGCCGTGCGCCCCTTCGATTTCGGCCTTCAGCGACGCCACGACTTTCGCCCGGCTGCGCGGGCTGCCGGCGAGATCGTAATCGCCCCAGCGATCGGACGCGATATAACTTGCAACGAGTGGAGCGTGATTGAGCGTCCGACGCGCGAAGGCGAAACTGTGGACGGGATAAAGCAGACCATGCGCACGCAAGAGCGCGGAATTGCCGTGACAGAATTTCTGAAACGATGTGATGCCTGTCTTCTCCAGTCCGATATGAAAGACGACTTTCGCGGGCATTGTATTGCGCCGCCGCGTTCCGTCACGGTCCGGGGCCGAAGACCCTTCCTGCGCCTCGTCCCTCGAGGTCGTCGGCGCGGTTACCAGCTGAACACACATGAAGGCGACCACCATCCCCTGCTCGCGCCGCAGGTTCGGTTTCCGCTTCCCATGCGTCTGCCCTTTGTCGCCCCGCAGCGGTTCTTGTCCGGATCTTGTCCTGGGCGTGTCTGGAACGTGGTCGCAGCCGCTTCGCAGCGTCGAGATCGCGCTTTGCGGTCAAAAGGAAACCATGGGCTCGACGACGGATTTGCCTCAGCAACAACACCGCCGAGCGCGCCTTGCGCGGCGCGGCGATCGGGCGCGGCGTGTGGAAATTCGTCGGGTCGCACGAGCGAGGACGCCGGGCCGCCGCTGTTCTGTCGCTGATCGAGACCTGCAAACTCGACAACGTGGACCCGCAAGCCTGGCTCGCCCACGTCCTTGCCAGGCTGCCCGATCATCCCGCCGCGAAGATCGACCACCTCATGCCCTGGCGCAGGAAGGCCGCGAGCTCCACCACGACGACAAAGGCCCCACAGACATCGCCGTCTGAAAATTTTCACCGCCGCTGCGCCCCCTCCCCGCGCCCCTCGTTGGATGGATACGACGATCTCAAGGGACACCGGGAATGAAAGCTCCGATCGCCGCGTCGAGTTCGGAGAGCACTGCGGACATTTTCAGGTAGCGCGGGAGCGCGAGCCGCCTCATCAGCGACGGGGGTCACTATCGTTTGAGGTGCTGGTGTTCGTCACGTGCATAATTGCCGTGTTCGCCGATGTGGCGCGTCGCGAGGATGTCTGCACGAGCCTCGTCTATAAGTGGCGTCGCGTAGCGCAGCGGGAGGAAGACGCCACGACCTGCGGGCTTTCCCCGGTGATCATCGAGACGCCGGCGGGTCTGGCATCATTGACGCCGACGCGAGACGTGGCGCCCGGCGTTGTCGAAGTCGATCTCGGGACCGCGCGGGTGAAGATCGGCGCTGGAGCGCCGCCCGCGGTGATCGCCACGATATTGAAGGCGCTGCGTCGATGATTCCGTTGCCGGCGGGCCGCCGGGTCTGGATCGCGACCAGGGACACCGATGTGCGGCGCGGCATGCAGGGGGCTGGTTGGGCTTGCGGCTGCGGGCGGCTATCGTCGGCGGATGGCATTTTTCGGCGTCAAGGCGCTTTTCGAACCTTTCGGCGCCCGAAATAGGCAATGATCTTGTCGATCTCGAAATCGGCAAGCTGCGGATTGGGCATTTTCCGAGCACTGCCAAGTTTACCGTGTGGCGTCGCGAGAAATCTTCGGAGCCAGGCCTCGTCGATCTCGCGACTCCGAACGATCGAATCAAAGCTCGGCGCAGACTTTTTCAAAATCGGCGTCTGGCCCTTTTCCACCATGTGGCAATTGCCGCAGACCTTGATCGCAAATTCCTGGCCGGAAGCAGCAAGGTCGTCTTTTGCATCTTGCGCCAAGGCGGCGGGGAAGGCGTTGAGCAGGAGAGCAAGGGTCAGGGAGCGATCTTTTTCATGCCGTCCTCATTCGTAGCGAAGCGCCTGGATGGGATCGAGCTGCGCCGCCTTGCGCGCCGGATAATAGCCGAAAAATATCCCGACTGCGGCGGAGAAGGCGAAACCGATGGCAATCGCCGTAAAAGACACGGGCGAGGACCATTTCGAAAACAGCGCGATGATTTCAGAAATCACAATGCCGGCCACGATACCGGCGATTCCACCCGAGACACTGATCAGGACCGCTTCCGCCAGGAACTGCATCAGCACATGCACACGTTGTGCACCGACTGCCATACGCAGGCCGATCTCGCGCGTGCGTTCGGTCACCGAGACGAGAAGAATATTCATGATGCCGATGCCACCGACGAGGAGTGAGATCGACGCGACGATGGCGAGCAATATCGCCATGACCTTGCTGGAGTTCTCGGCTGTCTCGGCAATCAGGCTCAGATTGCGGATGTCGAAATCCTTGATGTCGGTCGGCTTGATGTGATGCCGGCGCGTCAATATGTGATCGATTTCGTCGATCGTCGTCTGAACCTTGTCCTGGTCCGTCGCCTGCACGTAAATCGTATTGACGTAGCCAGTCAGCCGCGGTTGCAGATTGTAGGGATTGGGCGCCAGCGGATAGAGGGCCGTCAGATTCGTCGACGAATTGGGCGAGGCGGCGCCGAGCACCTTTTCTTCGCCGGTCTTGAACGGGATCATGACAAGGTCGTCCTGATCCTGTCCCCACATGCTCTGGCCCTTCGCGGCAAGCACGCCGACGATGCGCATCGGGACGCCTTTCACCAGTATCGTCGCGCCGAGTACGTCCTCGCCATGCCGGAAAAGCTGCTTTTGCACGCTGCGACCGATCACGACGACGAGCGCCGCGACGCGCTCGTCGTCCGTGCCGATTCCCCGCCCACTCTCGATCGTCCAATTGGTGACGGGAGGATAATTCAAAGAGACGGCCTGGATGTTGGTGGTCCAGTTCTGATTGCCGAGCTGCACCTGACCCATCTGACGCATCAGATAGGCGACGAGAGCGACGCTCGGCGCCTCGCGACGGATCGCCTGGGCGTCGGCGACAGTCAATGTCGAGGCGCTGCCGAAACCGGCGCGCGCGCCACCCGTCAGAACCGCGCCCGGCAAGACGACCGCGAGATTTGCGCCGAGACTTTCGATCTGCTTGCGCACGGCTGCGTTGGCGCCATCGCCGACAGCGACCATGACGATCAGCGCGGCGACGCCGATGAACACGCCGAGCATGGTCAAGGCCGAGCGCAACTTGTTGCGGGCGATTGCGGCTATAGCGGCCGAGACGATCATCGATGCGAAGGCGATCGAAGAGACACGCGCCACGCCGACCAAGGCGCCCTTGCGATTCTCGAAAATCCCGGCAGCTAACCCTTCGGCGGATGAGGCGGTCCCCGCGGCGACTGTCTTTTGCGCGTGCCTTACGTCCGAGACGATCTCGCCGTCGCGCATTGTGACAACGCGCTTGGCGTAATCAGCGATGTCGGCTTCATGCGTGACGACGATGATTGTGACGCCCTGGTTTCGGTTGAGCGCGACGAGCGCCTCCATGATCTCATGCGATGTCCTGGTGTCGAGATTGCCGGTCGGTTCGTCCGCGAACAACACGCTCGGACCGTTGATCAGCGCCCGCGCGATGGCGACGCGCTGTTGCTGGCCCCCGGAGAGTTGCGCCGGCGTGTTGTTCTCTCGACCGGCGAGGCCGAGGAGTTTCAGCGCCGCCCGGGCCTTGTCCAATCGATGCGCGTCGTCCTCGGCTCGCTCCGAGTAGAAGAGCGGCAGTGCGACGTTTTCCAACGCGCTGGTTCTGGCGAGCAGATTGAAGCTCTGGAACACGAAGCCGAGGCGCTCGCCGCGCAGCCTGGCGAGTTGCGGCTCGCTCAACCCGGCGACGTCGACACCCTCCAAAAAGTAATGTCCGCCGCTCGGCGGATCAAGACAGCCGAGAATGGCCATCAGGGTCGATTTGCCCGAGCCCGAAGAGCCCATGATCGCGACGAATTCGCCGCGCTCAACGGCAAGATCGACGCCGCGCAGCGCATGCACCTCCATATCGCCCACGACGAAAGTCCGCGTGAGGTTTCTCACATCGATGACGCGGTCGGGCCCGAGCGTTTCGACGGCGGCGTTCACGATCCCGTCCGCTTCGTCTTCTCACCCACGACGACCTCTTCGCCTTCCTCGAGATCGCCCTTGACGATTTCGGTATAACTGTCGTCGTCCAGGCCGGTCGTGACGGCGACCGGCCGGGGCGCGCCGTCGCGCATGACCCAAAGCATTGCGCCCCCCGCGAGATCGAGCGTCGCTGCGCTTTGAAGCGCCGCAGTGGCGCTTTGCGCGTAGCGCAGGGCCGCGTCCGGCGCCCGCAGCACGTTGGCGCGTTCGTCGACCACGATGCGCGTCGTCGCAGTCATCCCCGGTTTGAGCGTAAGGTCCTTGTTTGGCGCGCCGACGACGACGTCATAGGTCACGACGTTTTGTATCGTCTGGGGCGACTGCCGCACCTGTTCCACTGTTGCGCTGTAGATTCGATTGGGGAAAGACTCGACAGTGAAAGACGCCTTGTTTCCTGGTTTGATCGCGCCGACGTCGCTTTCCGAGACGTTGGTGTCCACCTGCATCGTCGTCAGATCGGTGCCGACCAGAAAAAGCGTCGGCGTCTGAAAGCTCGCCGCGACGGTCTGACCCATTTCGACGGCTCGCGTGACCACCGTCCCATCGACGGGCGAGACTATATCGGTATAGCCGAGATTGATTTCTGCTGCGTGCAGATTGGCTTCCTGCAAAGCGACCGTCGCTTCGTCGAGCGCGGTCTGCGCCGCGGCCTGGTCGAGAGCGTTCCTGGCGGCTTCCAGCACGTCCTTCGAGATCGCCTTGCTCGGGGCGAGCCGCCTATTCCGCTCGTAGGCAGCCTGCGAATAGACAAGATTGGCCTTGTCCTTCAGCAGTTGCGCCTTGGCGACTCCGACATTCGCCCTCGTCTGATCCACGACGGTTTGATAGGGACGTGGATCGATCTTGGCGCAGACCTGCCCCTTCTTGACCGGCGTGTTGTAGTCGCAATAGCGCGCCACGATGACGCCGGAAACGTAAGTGCCGACTTGCACGGTGATGGCCGGATTGACCGTGCCGCTCGTCGTCACCGCGCGCACGATGGAGCCGCGGCCAATTTTTTGCGTGACATAACCCACGGCCTTCGGCCCGCGCGTCGTCCAGTAAAGCGCGGCCAAGGCGACGACAATTGCTCCCGTCCCCGCGACTGCGAGCAGGGCGCTCCCCAAGCCACGGGGCTTGCCGGTCACGCTGATCGGTTCGCTCACCATCTCCAACTCTCGGTTCAAAGTCTGGAGCGGCATAAACTGACGCATGCCGCCGTCAACGAGCGCCAAGCCTCAAGGAAGCTTACGCCCGTACGCGGCACACTGGAAGTCTCACATACTGTCGCACCAGGCGGGTTGAGCGACAAGCGGGTATGCTCGCCGATAAGGCTCGCTCGATGGCGGATGAACTCCAGATGGCGATGCTGCTGCATACGACGACTCCGGCGTCTGCTCTGCGACTCGATCCGCGTCGACGAAACTTGTGTGAAGGTGCGCGGCGAATGGCGCCTTCTCTATCGGGCGATCGACAAACACGGCATTCCAGCGGATTTCCTTTTGACCGCAAAGCGCGATTTCGACGCTGAGAAGCGGTTTTTCCGCAAGGGGCTGAAGGATCGCCCGCTGTTGGCGCAGGGCAAGATCGGCGCGGACGGCGCGAGAGTTTGTCCCAACGCGATCTCGGACGGGGCGCAGCAAGGGCTGACGCCTGGCGATGTGCGCCATCGCGTCTCCAAACATTTGCGGCAAGGCATTGAAAGCGATCATTTTCACGTGAGAAAAACATGCCGAAGGTCGGCGGGTTTCGCACATTCGCCACGGCGAAGCGGACGATCGCCGGCTTCGAGGCGGTGCTCTGGGTGAAGAAGGGCCTCGGTTTTGCCGGGGAGTGGACCGTTTGTCGGCAGAATGAATTGCTCGCGCTCCGCTTCGGACTTCAAATGGTTAATAATTCTTGAAAATTGGGCCTTCCCGCGGATTGTCGCCTGCTCGCATCGAGTTTGCGACACGCCCATGTTCCTTCGGGCTGCGCCGCGGCTGCTCCTGAAAAGCAGTCCGCGCCCCGAGGAAGAATTCTATCCCCGATATCAGAGAGCCGAATAGCGTTGGACGACATCCGGCGGCAAATTTGTCGGTCGAGCGATTTCAGGCGCTCAGATTGACGGTTTGCCGGATATAGCGATCCTGCGCGAGTTCCCGCAGAAGGAAAGCGGCGACATCCGCGCGGGAAATGCGAGTCATCTTCGGTTCCCCCGCCCATTGCGTGATTTCGCGCCATTGTCCGCTGGCAGGATCATCGGTCAACATCGCTGGCCGAACCAGAGTCCAGTCGAGATCGCTCGACCGCACCACGGCTTCCTGACGATCCTTGTCGGCATAGATGCGACCGAGAATCAGCGGCAAGATCAGCGAGTCGTACAGCAAGCCGCCGTGTCCGCGGCTGTCGCCGGCCCCCATGCCCGTCACACAGAGAAGCCGCCGCACGCCCTTTTCATGCATGGCGGCGACAATGTTTTTCGTACCTTCCGACAAGATTGTCACTTGCCCGCGCAGAACGAGCGCTGTGCCTAGGATACAAACCACCGCGTCGACTCCGGTCATGGCGGAGGCGAGAGAAACAGGATCAAGCACGTCGCCACGGACAGCCGCAACACCGGCTCCGGCAAGTTTCTCGGGCCGCCGCGCCAGCGCTTTCAGGGCGACGCCGATGTCCTCCTTTGCAAGACGGCTGAACTCGAGCCCGGTCGGCCCGGTCGCGCCAATGAGAAGCACTGATTTTGTAGACATTGACGAAGAACCCATTGATGGAGTGAACCAAGGTGGCGGTCTTTTAGTCCTGTCCCGGTCGTTTGTCGACGATTGCGCTATCCCCTGAGCTGTCGCGGCGTCGATCGCCCTTGCCGGTATGACGGAAGCGCTCGATTATCGGGGTGGTTTTCGGCTCGATCTCTTTAGCGACCAAGAACAAAGCACTTCTGGATCAAAATCATCCCTCCGCGCGGCGTTGACGCGGCGATCGTGCACGGAACCTTGATCTGCGAAGTCAGCGAGGATCAGATCCGACACGAAGCGGTCGACTTCACTTCCGCGAACTCGAAAGAACTCGGAGCCGATTGGGTGATCGACATCCTCATACCAGCCGGCGCCGCGCTGGTTTGCATGTCGGAGCCCGTGACGACATTCGTCGAACAGCGATGACGCCGCGCGTTTCTTCGAGGATGCCACTTATGAGTCCGAAGCAATCGCATCCGGTCACGGACGTTGCTCCGGCCGAGCTTCGACTGACCGATTGCGATCGCGCGTACGTCGATGTTTATTAGCGTCTACTCGACGCCGCCGACGAGGGCGCGGGTTGGGAGGCGGCGACGCGCATCGTGCTTGAAATAGACCCCGAGCGCGAGCCCGAACGCGCGAAGCGCGCATACAATTCACATTTTGCGCGGGCGCGCCGGGTGTCGGCCGAGGGGTATAAGGAGCTTCTGAGCTGATCCAATTCTTGACGTCGACGAGAGATGTTGGAAGCGGAGGAGGCGCCGAAATTTGATGTCGCGCGAAATCCATTTTCGCCGAAATCGCGACATCCTGATCGCCCGTGGGACGGTAAGGTAGAGCAGCGTCGAGAAGGATGGCGACGCGTCTACGCCGTGCACCTCAACTGCGGGGGCTTGTCCCTAGCCTCGAAGGGCGTAAGTGATGAGGCCGAGCTCGCTCTCCTGCGCTGAGGATCGGCTCGGCCTTCGAGCAACCCTCGCTCGCACAGCGTAGAGCGAGCCACCTCAGCCACAAAAGCGGACATACGGTCTTACGGAGCTTCTCCTGCCCGTGAGGGCGCGACCCGGCTTCAGATCGGGAATCGCGCCCACGACTTAGTTTCGATCCACGTGTCTCCCTCCCGCCCGACTGTCGAAGCGTTTGCGTAACGGGAGACTCATTTTTGCGTGACCGGTCCGGGGCGTGCCGCCGCGCGCGCGGAGTCTAAAAGCTGCCGGTCGGCATATGACTCGCGGCGGCCTGACTGCCGCCGTGCGGCGCGTTTCTTTGCCCAGATGTAGACGCCTGTCCCGGACAGTATGGCGATGGCGAGACCGAGGGCACAAACGAGTATCTTGTAAGGCAAGCCGAAGATATTGGCGGTGTGGAGCGCAACCAGCCAGGCGGTGAATGTGTCGCCGCTTCGCTGTCCGGTCGGCAGGCGCAGACTTCGCAGGCTTCCGTCATAGGCGTTGAACCGAAGGATCGTCGAACCGAGCTTGTCTCCGACATCGAGGCTGGAATGCACGCAATATTCCCATTCGCCGCCGGCGGCGTCGATGGAAAGGGATATCGGTCTTTCGATGGCGAATCCCAGTCTGTCGGCCTCCTCCGCCATGAGGCGCTCGGCGATGACCTGCGCGTCTTCCCAATCCAGCTGCTTGCGGCCGTCGGTCTCGGTCGACGAATGCGCGGTCGACCAGGCGCTGTCGTCGAAATCGGCGAGGAGTTTCGTGACCGGCGCGTAGACCTCGACGAAATTGAAGAACACGGCCGACCAGGCGAAGACGATCAGCATGCCCCACAGCCACAGGCCACCGGCGCGATGCAGGTCGAAAGCGATCCGGAACGGCGCGGCGCGCCACTTTATCCGCCAGGCCGGCGCCCATCGCGCGAGAAAGCCCGGGGCCGGTCGTCGGCCGGCGGCAGGGAGGGTGAGCCAGGCCGCGACGAAGCAATCGAAGGTCCAGAAAAGCGCAACGACGCCGAGCGCCCGCCCGCCATAATGGCCCGAGGCGAGGTTCATGTGCAGATCATAGATGAAGGGCATGACCTGCCCGACCGAATGCGGCAGACCGCCCCAGTGCAGACGCCCAAGCTCCGCGCCCGTGACGGAGTCGAGAAAGAGCGAGTCGAACTCCAGCGGCGGTTCGCCGGGAGCCGCACCCATGACGACACGTGCCGTTCCAGTCGTGCTGAACTTGTCCTCGAAAAAGACAATCTCAGCCCTTCCGCGCGGAACGAGCGCCTCGGCGCGGCGCGCGAGAGCGGCTGCGCCGAGGTTTTGGCCGTGCGGGCCGGGATAGAGCTCCGGCGTCAGCCAGCGATCGAGTTCCGGCAGGAAGGCCAGAAGACTGCCGGTGAGCGCCACGACCAGCAGAAATCCGGCCAGCCCCAGACCAATCCAGCGATGCAGCAGGGCGAAGACGGTTCGAACGGGCATCGCTGGACTCCATCCCGAAACAGAGCGCATCGCACTGCGGCTGCGGCGCATCGACTCAGAACTGTATTTTCACAGAGCCTGTCACCGTGAACGGCTTGGCGGGCAGGGCGAGAAGCGGCGCGAAGTTCGTGTTGTAATAGTTGTCGACCCCGGTGAAATACTTCACGTTGTTGATGTTCTGCAGGTTGAGCTGAGCGGTCAACTTGTGGCGTTCATACAGGGTCGTGAAGCTCGCGAAGCCATCGAGGCGCGCCCAGCCCGGTAGCAGAAACGTGTTCTGCAGATCGCCCCAGGCATGCGTCTGCGCCGTCACGCCGCCGCCGAGCCGCCAACCGAGGCCATGTTCGCCGAAGTCGTAGGTCGCCCAGACCTTTCCGGAATGGCGCGGCACATTGTCGAGATGATTGCCGTAAAATCCGCTCACGACCGCATTTCCGTCCGCGTCGAAGCCGCCGAAGGGAAACAGCGGATTCTTGGGATTGTCGGCGATGACCTTCGCGTCCGTATAGGCGTAATTGGCGACGAGGCTCAGCCGGTCCGTCACCTGTCCGAGCAGATCGAGTTCGACGCCGCGGCTCCTCTGAAGGCCAGCGGGTTTCGATGCCCCGGCGAGGGAGAAGTCGGTCGTCAGCACGCCGGATTTGGTGATCTGGAAGACCGCCAGATTGACGGAAAGATTTTCGAGAAGCTTCGCCTTGAGGCCGCCTTCCCATTGCAGGCCGCGCTCCGGAGGCAAGGGGTCGCCGCTCAGGGAGAAGCCGTTGGCTGCGCCGAAGGAACGCGAATAGCTGACGTAGCCGCTCACGTCCGGCGTGAAATCATACAGGACGCCGACGCGTGGGCTCCAGGCTCTGTCGATGGGATCACGCAGGGCGTAGCGCGCCTTGATCGCGTCGCCGAGATTGGCGCTGTAATCGCCGCCAAAGCTGGACGAGGCGCCTGTAAGATTATCGGCGATATCATAGCGTACGCCGACCAACAAATGCAATCTATCGAACCAGGTGATATAATCTTGGATATACATCCCTTTTTGCCGAGTTACATTTGAAGTATGAATTTTGAACTGCGAGCCGGCGACCGAATCCCAGTAGGCGGATGTCGGGGCCGTCCCATAGATCGGATAGTAGAGATTGATCGGATATATGTCGTTGCCGAAGCCGACATAGCCCCGGTAGCTGCTGTTGAAATAATCTAGGCCGAACAGAAAGTTGTGTTTTGCCCACAGCGCGTCGAACTTGCCGTTGATGTCGAAGTTCGTGGACAGCGCGTGGCCGTGCAGATCCTGATATTTCGTCTGCCGGTCATAGGTGACGTTGTCCGGCTCGACGCCGATGCCGACGATGAGCGGTTTCTGGACGGAACTCTCGGAGAACAGGAACCGGTTGGTGATTTTCCAGTCCTCATTGAGGTTCTGTCGGAAATTGTAGCCGATCTTGTAGTCGGTCCCGGTATTGCGCGGGTTGTTCGGCTCCTGGAACGATCGGTCGAGCGGCACTGGCGCCGGCAACGGACCGAACTGGCCGACCAGCGGAATGCCGATGTCGCTTTGCGACCGGTTGGCGAGAAACTGCGTGTCGACGGTGAACTCCGTCCAGGCGCTCGGCTTGTAGCTCACGACGGGAGCTACGAGAACACGCTGTCCGCCCTGAAACGACCGGAACGAGCCCGAATCCTGATAGGCGCCGGAAACGCGATAGCCGAGTCCCGGGACTTCCTTGACGGGAGAACTCACGTCCCACTGGGTGCGATAGTGAGCGTAGGAACCGAATTCCTGCTCCAGAACATAGCGCGGTTCGTCGAGAGGCTGCTTGGTCACGAAATTGATCAGGCCGCCCGGATCCACGCGCCCGTAGAGAATGGAGGCGGGACCCTTCAGGACCTCGATGCGCTCCATGTTCGCGGTGTCGAAAATGGACGGCGTCGCGCCGCCAGCGGGGATCGCAAGTCCGTTGCGGAACACGTAATTGCTCTGGAAGCCGCGTATCTTGAAGACATATCCTTCGAGATCGGTGGCGTTGGCGTGGACGCCCGAGACATTCTCCAGAGCGTCCTGGAGCCTGGTTTGCCGTTGATCCTGCAGGACCTGCCGCGGCACTACGGCGATCGCCGCCGGCGTCTTGCGGATCGGAATCTCGGTCTTGGCGGCGGTCGTCGCATCGTTGACGACATAGGCTTTCGCCGGCCCCTGCGGCTCGCTCCGCAATGGCGCAGCGAGCACGGGCGTCGCCGCGCGAATTGCCGGCGTGCGAGGCGCGGCCGGCGCCCGGGACGAGACGGGAGATCCTTGCCGCGGCGCCGGGCGCTGCGCGCGGCCGACCTCTATGACCGGAAGCGACTGCTGAGCAACCGCCATCGAAGGAAACAAGCCAAGAACCAGGGCGCAGGCGGAAACGCCACGAAAGAAGGGCGTGCGAAACATCGGGATTTCTCCTGGCGCGGCGTCTGGCGCGCGCGAATGAAGGACAAAACGCGAAGAGATCTCCGCGTTCGATCATCGATCCTTCAGGAGAACACGGGCGGCGCCTGCGACGACCAGGAACTTCCCCAGCCGGTCGGCGGTCCGGCGCAAGGCTCTGCCGATAGCCCACCGGTCGTGAAGCCCGTTTGCAGAACAGACGTCTCCAGCGCCGCTGTCGCTGCGGAATTCACCACGGCGTCGAGGTCGCGCGCGGTGCACAGGACGCAGCACTGGCGGCTTTGGTGTTCGTTTGAGGGAGTGCTGTCGCTGTTTGCAGTCGCGGTCGCGCAGGTGACGCCGAAAAGGGAGGCGACGACGCCAGTGGGACCGTGGTCGCGGGCGGAGGCGACGGAAGAACCGATCGCCGCGAGCCCTTGCAAGACGAGGAGGACGATCAGAACACAGGCAAACGAAGAGCGTATCGAGGACGCCCCGCCGCGGCTCGTCACCTTTCGCTCGATCATCCGCCAATTCCGCTCGCAATCCGCTGCGCCGGGCGATCGCGTGATTCGTCCAAGCGTCTGCGGGTGGCGTGAGCCTTATGAGCGAATAGTCCCGCGAAAGTTACGTGACGAGGTTCATGTCGAAAATACGGAAACTGTGGCAAAATTGCCACATGACGTCGTTGGCCAACCCACCACGCTGTTCGACCGCGGCGACCGGCGCACTTGCATATCGCCATTTCCAGGCGGACAAATAGCCTCGGTATTCGGAATACTGTTTGGAAGGGATTTCCGGATCGGGAAGATGCTGGGAGCGGCGCCCATGCGAATTCTGTTGGTCGAGGATCAGGCGGAGCTGGCGACCCGGATCGCCAGACGGATCAGGAGCGCGGGCTTTGTCGTCGACCAGGTCGACACGATCGAAGCCGCATCCCTGATGGTCGACGACGGCTCGTATTCCGTCACCTTGCTGGATCGAAGGCTCCCTGACGGCGACGGGCTGACGCTGATCCCGCGTCTGCGCCAAAAGCAGCCTGGAATTCGAATTCTGATGCTGACTGCGCTCGACGCCATCGACAACCGGATCGAGGGTCTCGACGCCGGCGCCGACGACTATCTGACAAAGCCGTTCAGCCTGGACGAGATGATGGCGCGAATCCGGGCCAGTCTCAGGCGGCCAGGAGGTGAGCGGGCGCCGCCCGTCGAGATCGGATCTCTGTCCTGCGATCTCGATGCGCGCATCGTCACCGTCGCGGAGCAGCCGCTCATGCTGTTTCGACGCGAGCTGACCCTTCTCGAGGCGCTCGTCCGGCGCGCGGGCCGCGTCGTGCCGCGTGAGGCGCTTGTCGCGGAAATCTACGAAATCGACGAGGAGATACAGCCGCACACTCTGACGACGCTCGTATCGCGCCTCCGCGCGCGCCTTGCCGAAGTCGATGCCGGCGTCGAAATCCACTCGGCGCGGGGTCTCGGATACATGATCGCCAAATCGAAGCAATGAAAGCCGCGTCGTCGCTCGCCGGTCGCATCATCGGATATCTCATCGTCGCGCAGATCCTTGGATTTGCGATCACGGCGATCGCGTCGATCGCAGCCGGGATTGCCGGCGTCGCAGCCTTCGAAGGCTACAGCCGGTCGGTGGACGAACTGGCTTCGGCCCGCACCATCCAGCTCGTGATCGCTTCGCTGGTCCGTGATGACGGCGGATTCGTCAGGATCGAACCCGTCGCCGAACTTCGCGCAGAAAATGCGCGCAATCCCGCCTTGAGAGTCGCGGCCTTCGACACTGTGCGCAGCCAGACTCTCGCGGGCTCGTCCAGGGAGTTGATCTCGACCCTCGCGGGAGTGATCCAGATCAGCCCGACCCACACGCATTTCATATTACCCGGCGACCCGCCGACCTATCCGCTGGGGCTCGTCGAGCCGAGGCATACGCCATATGGTCGGCTGCACATCGCCGTGTATCGGCCGAAATTCCAATGGAACGACATCTACTTCGCAGTCGGCGAGGATCTCGAAGGGAGCGCCGCGTTGCTCGCTGCGACGATCCTCATCTCGGCTGGCGCGGCTTGGTATGCTGTGCGGCAGGGCTTGCACCCGGTGCGGGCCGTGGCCGGCGAGGCGGCGCGTATAGATATGAACTCGTTGCATCAGCCTCTTCCATTGACTGGCGTTCCCGCCGAGATTGCGCCTCTGGTTCAAGCGATGAACGAGGCGCTGGAGCGACTTTCTGCGAGCGCCGCCCGGATGCGCCGCTATACAGCCAACGCCGCCCATGAATTGCGTACGCCGCTGGCGATCATGCGCGCCCGGCTCGAGGACGCGGAGGAGCCGACGTTCAAGAGCGATCTGATGCGTGACGCCAGCCAGCTTCAGGCCATCGTTGAACAGTTGCTGATCGCTTCGCGACTGAGTGAACATCAGACGGCGATCGATCAGGATATCGATCTTGCAGAGACCGTCAGGCAAATCGTCTCGGACTATTTGCCGCTGGCAATCGAGTGCGATCGCAAGATCGAATTCGAGTCGGACGAAGGCGCGATCGTCGCCCGAGGCAATCGACGGGCGATCGAATGTGTCGTCGCCAATCTGATCGACAATGGGCTTCGCGCGGAGCCGGTCGGCGGGACGTTGCTGGTTTGCGTCCGTGATGACGGCGTCGTCGAAGTGGTCGATCACGGTGACGGTGTTTCAATCGCCGATCGCGAGATGATCTTCGAGCCCTTCTGGCGCAAGAGCGAAACGACTCCGGGCACTGGACTTGGCCTCGCGATCGCGAGGGAGTTGATGGAGAAGCTTCAAGGTCGCGTGTGTGTCGATGAAACTCCGGGCGGCGGCGCGACCTTCAGGTTGCAACTGCCAATATCTCGGCAATCCGTGTAGGCGGACCGACTCTGTGAGGCCTGATGTATATCGTATTGCCAAACCATCGTGTCCGGCGAGCGCCGGCGTCGAAGTCCGCGGCTTCGTTTCGGACGACCGGTGCAAGGGTCCGGGTAGGCCCGCCGCGTGAACGACGCCGCAACGCCCTTGCTCGGGTTCGCCGACGCCGAAAGGTCAGGATCGAGTCTCGATCGATGCCGGGATACCCGCATCGGCGAGTCGCAGCACAAACGTCGCGCCGCCTCCCGGCGTGTCGCGAACCTCGATTTCGCCGCTGATCGCCTCCATGAGTTCGCGGTGCCACTTGCTCTGTCCAGCCTGCTTCCAGGCGTCGGAAAGGCGACTCGACAGCGACACGTCGAGTCGCTCGATTTCGAAACCTGGCGCCCATCATAGACGATGGCGATTTTTGCGACTATGATCCAGATGATTGTTCTCAAAAAACTTGTGTGAAATGACGTCCGACCATGCGGAGATGATCGGTGCGGAACAGGAGTCGATGATATTCAGCCCGCCACCGTAGGGATAGACGCGCAATTCCCGATCGTCGCCGTTGGGGCCTCGGCGGGCGGTCTTCGTGCGCTCGAAAGTTTCTTCAAGGAGTTGAAGGCCGAACCGGAGATGGCGTTCGTCGTCGTCACGCATCTTGCGCCCGATCACGACAGCATGCTCCCCGAGATTCTCGCGCGCCATGCGGCATTGCCTGTCGAAGTGGCGAAGGACGGCCAGCACGTCGAACGGAACAGGATTTACGTCCTGCCGCCCAATGCGCTCCTGACGATCCACGGCCGGCGCCTTCAGCTTCTCAAAACGGATCCGCCAGTTCACGAGCGAACTCCGATCGATGTTTTCTTCAGTTCGCTGGCGCTGGATTGCGGCGAATATGCTGTGGGTGTGGTCCTGTCCGGCAGCGGCAGTGACGGGGTTCTCGGCGTCAAGGCGATCAAGGAACACGGCGGCGTGACCATCGCGCAGGCCAACGACGCTTCGGGCCCGGCTTTCCCGAGCATGCCCGAGAGCGCCGTCGCGAGCGGGCTCGTCGATTTCGTCATTCCCGCCGAGGCCATGGCGGCGAAGCTTCTGGAAAACGCGCAGGCCCTTTGTGCGCTGGATGCCGCTGTCGGGGAGTCGACCCCGACGGATGTCGATTGCTCAGACGCCGCGCGGGACGAGATCTATGCCATTCTGCGATTGCAGACGGGGCACGATTTCAGTGGATACAAGGTGCGCACCTTCATGCGCCGCATCTATCGTCGTGTGCAGTCCCGCAATTGCGACGCGCTTGCCAGCTATGTCGAACTGCTGCGCCGGGAACCCGACGAGGCGATTGTACTGTTTCGCGATCTGCTGATCAATGTGACGAGTTTTTTTCGCGATCCGGATGCATTCGATTCGCTGCGGACGCTCGTCATTCCGCGGCTGTTCGAGGGGCGCGGCGCCTGGGATACGATTCGCATCTGGGCGCCGGGTTGCGCGACGGGTGAAGAAGTCTATTCGATCGCGATTTTGCTGCGAGAGCAGATCGAGACATTGCGGACCGCGCCTCGCGTGACGATATTTGCTACAGACATCGACGAACCGGCAATCGCCGTGGCGCGCGCCGGGACTTATCCCGAGGCCTTGCTCGAAAGCGTCTCCGAGGAGCGTCGCAAGCGTTTTTTCACCGCCGGGCCCACCGGATTCACCATTGCCAAATCGGTCCGCGATCTCTGCGTGTTTTCACCGCACAGCATCTTGCGAGATCCGCCGTTCTCCCGCATGGATCTGATTTCTTGCCGAAACGTGCTGATCTATTTCGGCCCGAAGGCGCAGCAGCAGGTCTTGCCGGTTTTTCATTACGCGTTGCGGCCGGGCGGCTATCTCTTTCTCGGCTCATCGGAAACCATTGGACGGTTTACCGATCTTTTCGCCGCCATCGACAAGAAAAATTGCGTGTTTCAGGCGAGAGTGACCGACCGGCCGCGGCGCATGCCGCAGTTCGGCGGCGGATTGCAGCCCGGCATCCCGGGGGTCGTCCGTCCCGATGGGCTCAATGCCAAAACCGGAGCTCAGCTCCAGCAGATCGTCGAGACGCGCATCGCCGACCGCTTCAGCCCGCCGCATGTCGTCGTCACCACGGAGGGAGAGATTGTCCATTTCTCGCCGCGAACCCGAAAATTTCTGGAAGCTCCGCCCGGGACGCCGACGCGGCAACTTTTGACCTCCGCTCGAAGGGAGTTGCGACTCGACCTTCGGAACGCCCTGCACGAAGCCTTCGACACGCGCCGGTCCGTGACACGCGAAAACATTGGCTTCGAGAACGAGCAGGGGGTGATGGAGAGCGTGTCGCTCACCGTCGAGCCAGTGCCGTACCCGACGGGAGACCCGCCTTTGTTTCTGGTGGTGTTTTCCGAGCCAGGGCGGGCCGATGGAAGGCCGGCGCTGGCCGACGGCGAGGTCATGGACGGCTTCGTCGAAACCAGCCGCGAATTGCGCGACACGCGCGAGCGCCTTCAGGGCACGATCGAGGAATATGAATCCGCACTCGAAGAGCTGAAATCCTCCAACGAGGAGATGGTTTCGCTGAACGAAGAACTGCAATCGAGCAATGAGGAACTGGAATCCTCGAAAGAGGAGATGCAGTCGCTCAACGAGGAATTGCTCACCGTCAACCATGATCTCACGACCAAGATCGAGGATCTGGATCGTGCCAACGCCGACCTCACCAATCTTTTCGCCAATACGCAAGTCGCGACAATTTTTCTCGGCCGCACTCTGGCGATCCGCAGTTTCACGCCCGCGGCGGCGGGGTTGTTCAACATCATCGCCTCGGATGTCGGCCGTTCCCTCAGCGACTTCGCAACCCGGCTCGATTATCCCGACCTTCACGCCGACATCCGCCACGTGCTCGAGACGGGAAAGTTGGTGGAGCGGCATCTGCGCAAGACCGAAACAGAGCATTTTCTTGCCCGATTGGTCGCCTATCGGAATGCCCGCGACGAAATCGACGGCGTGGTCGCAACCTTTGTCGATATCACCGGCCTTGCCAGCGCCGCCAGGCTGGCAGAACAAGTGACGGGCATTGCGTCCGCCTTGCCGGGGGCGATCTGCTCCTTGCGGCGTGGCGCCGACGGCAAATGCGCCTTTGCTTATGCCGCCCCCCAAATCAGGGATATTTGCGGTTTCGAACCCGGCGCCATTGCGGATGACCTGCATCCCCTTGTCACGCGCGTCGACTCCGACGACCGGAAAACGCTTCTGGCCGGGATGGAAATCTCGGCGCGCGAATCGTCTATCTGGCATGCGACGTTCCGCTACGATCATCCGGAAAAGGGCCTGGTCTGGCTGGAGGCGCATTCAACTCCCACGCCGGACGATGGCGGCGCGGTTGTCTGGCATGGCTACCTCAGGGACGTGAGCGATTCCGTCCACGCCGGCAGAGCGCTGGAGGCGAGCGAAGAGCGGTTGCGGGCGGTCCTTGGCGGCGCCGGTGAAGGCATCGTCACCATCGACGACGCGGGAATCGTGCAGTCGGTCAATACCGCTGCGTCGCGCATGTTCGGCTACGACGACGGAGAAATCATCGGGCGCAATGTCAGCGTGCTCATGCCCGAACCTCTCAGCTCCGAGCACGATTCCCATATCCACAACTTTCGTCGAACCGGGGATGCCAGGATCATCGGTCTCGGCCGCGAAGTCGAGGGTCGACACAAGGACGGATCTCCCTTTCCGGTCCAATTGACCGTGTCGGATGTTCGCTACGACCACACGCATGCTTTCGTCGGGGTCCTCCACGACCTGACGGAGCAGCGCCGGATCGAGGCGCAGGTGCAACAACTTTACGCGGAGCGGCTTACGGCCATGGGAGGCATGGCCGTCGGTCTGGCGCATGAAATCAATCAACCGCTCTCGGCCAGCGGACACTATGTCCAATCGGCGATGCAGTTGTTGACCATGGAGCCGGAAGCCCGTCCTGTCCGCGTCGAAGAGATGCTGAAAAGCGCGGCGGAGCAGATTGCGCGTGCGGGGCGGATCATGAGCCGCCTGCGAGAATTCGTCGCCGGCGGTGATCCAGACAAGCGATTCGTCAGTTTGCATGACGTCATTCGCGCCGTCTGCGACGAGAGGCTCGAGAAGAAGCAGCAAGGAGCGATTCGACTGAGCCTGAGACTGGATGCCGTCAAGGACCGGGCTCTGATCGACCGGGTTCAAATTTCCCAGGTGCTGATCAATCTGATCCGCAATGCCGAAGAAGCTCTGGCCAGCGCCGAAAGGCGCGAGGTGACGATCGCAACGACGCTGGCGCCCAACGACATGATTCAGGTCGACGTAATCGACACGGGCCAGGGGTTGTCGGAGGCGATGAGAAAATCGCTGTTCGAACCTTTCGTGACGACGAAGGCGACAGGGATGGGCGTCGGGCTGACGATATCGCGCAAGATCATCGAAAGGCATTACGGTTTGATCTGGGCGGCGGGGAATCCGGAAGGCGGAACCATCCTCAGCTTCACGCTTCCGCTCGCGCCGGACCGGGAGGAGGCGCGCCCGACGTGACGTGCATGCGTCGGAAGCGCGGCTTCGCTGCCATGCGTAAATCCTGAAACGGCGCGTGGGTCAGTTGTCCGAGCGGCGCGTCGCCGGGCGATGTTGGTGTGTCTTCGTCCCCGGAGGCCTGGCTGCATCGTCCCGGCCGGCGTGCGTTTTTCCGTGATGCGCCGCTGGCGCCTGAGCATTCTCCGGCTTCGCGGACTCCGTTTGCGGCGCATCAGTTGGCGCCGCGGCGCCGGGATGCACGAGCGGCGCGCAATTCGCGCTGCCCGGGGCGCAGACGAAATCGGCTCCGATTCTCGGCGCGGCGGGAGCGTCGCTCGTCTCCTGGGCTGGTGGTGCGGGGGGAGGCCCGCCTGCTCCGACGTCTCCCGGGCGGAAGGCTTTCGCGACGGCGCCGACGCTGCGGTCGACGAGGGCGCGGAACTGAATGGCCTGACCCGTCGGCACGACATAGGCGCCGGTCAGGAAGCCGGCGCCGCCGCCAATCATAAGAGCGATGATGATCGAGAGAAGACTGCGCGACATTGTTCGCCTCTTCGGTTGATCCCCTGCGCGACCGTGGTCTGCGCAAAAGGAACGATGGGGCCCCTGCGGGCCCTAGGTCTGCAGGACTACCGCGGATTGGGAGCTTTCGCTCTTCCGAGCCAGAGGTAGAAGCCCCTCTTGGCGACTTCGACGATCGTCAGATAGGCGGCGACCATGATTGCAAGGATGAAATAGAACTGCGCGGGTGGCGGCGTGAAGCCGAACCAGGCGCCGACTGGCGTGAAGGGAAGCACCGCGCCGACGACCGCGACGAGAACGGACGTCGCGGCCAGAACCGGGTTCGCCCGGCTCCGCAACGGGTTGCCGCGTGTGCGGATAATGAAGATCACCAGCACTTGCGTGCACAGGGACTCGACGAACCATCCCGTCTGGAACAGCGTTTCGTTCGCCTTCAGCACGACCAGCATGACGTAGAATGTGAGGAAGTCGAAGGCCGAGCTGATCGGCCCGATCACCAGCATGAAGTTGCGAATGAAGTCCATATCCAGAACCTGCGGAAGGCGCACTTCTTCGTGGTCGACGTCGTCGAGCGGGATGGGAATTTCCGACATGTCGTAGAGGATGTTGTTGAGGAGTATCTGCGTCGGCATCATCGGCAGGAACGGGAGGAACAGGGCTGCGCCAGCCATGCTGAACATGTTGCCGAAGTTGGAGCTCGTGCCCATCATGATGTATTTCATGATGTTCGCGAAAGTGCGGCGTCCCTCCATCACTCCGTCGTGCAGGACGGACAGATCCTGATCGAGCAGGATCATGTCGGCGGCTTCCCGCGCGACATCGACCGCAGATTCGACCGAGAGCCCGACATCCGCGGAGTGCAGAGACGGCGCGTCATTGATGCCGTCTCCCAGATAGCCGACGACATGGCCGCGGGCCTTGAGTGCGCGAATGACGCGATCCTTCTGCGAGGGATTGACGCGGCAGAAGAGATTGGCCAGCTCCGCCTTGATCTGCAAAGCGGAATCATCCATGGCGGCAATGTCCTTGCCGGTCATTACGCCCGTCACCGCAATGTTCAGCGTGGCGCATACATGCTGCGTCACCAATTCGCTGTCGCCGGTGAGGATCTTGACCGTCACGCCACTGTTCGACAGCGCCGCCAGCGCCGCAGCGGCGCTCGTCTTGACTGGATCGAGAAATCCCGCGAAACCTGCAAACGTCAGATCTGCTTCATCGCCGACCATGGCGTGAGAGTGATCGAGAGCGACCTCGCGCCAGGCGATGCCCAGCACTCGGAAGCCGTCCTTCTCCAGAGTGATGCGCAGGCTGTGGAGACGTTCGAGAGCGGCCCTGTCGAGCGCGGCGGGAGGACTCTGCATGGACGCAACCTCGTAACGGGTGCACAGCGCCACGATCTCTTCGGACGCGCCCTTGACCACGAGAAGCCGGCGCTCCCCTTGCTGCACCAGAACGGAAACCCGTCGCCGTTCGAAGTCGAACGGCGCTTCGTCGATCTTCGTCCAGCCGCTCACGTCGATGTGTCGATGCTCCAGAATTGCGTCGTCGAGCGGGCTCTTGAGGCCGGTTTCGAAAAAGCTGTTCAGATAGGCGAACTCCAGCACGCGGTCGCTCGGTTCGCCCAAGGCGTCGACATGTTGCTCCAGCCTTATCTTCGCTTCCGTCAAGGTGCCGGTTTTGTCCGTGCACAGGACATCCATGGATCCGAGGTTCTGAATGGCGGCGAGACGTTTGACGATGACGCGCTTCTTCGCCATGTGCAATGCGCCGCGCGAGAGCGTGACGGAGACGACCATCGGCAGCAACTCCGGCGTCAGCCCCACTGCGAGCGCCACGGCGAACAGGAAGGATTCGAGCCAGGGCTTGTGCATCAAGGCATTCACCAGCAACACGAAAAGCACGAGCAGGACGGTCAGTCGCATGATCAACATGCCGAAACGATGCGTGCCGATTTCGAAAGCGGTCGGCGGGGGCTCGCGGTTGACGCTCGTGGCGATGCCGCCGATCGCCGTTTCACCGCCAGTCCTCGTCACACGCATTCGGGCGCTGCCGCTGATAACGCTGGTTCCCATGAAAACGGCATTGGCGGCATCCTGCAAATCGACAGCGTCCGGCGACAATGCGCCGGGGCGTTTTTCGACCGGATAGGCCTCGCCGGTGAGCAAGGCCTGTTTGACGAAAAGATCCCGAGCGTCGATCAGCAGACCATCCGCGGGGATCATGTCGCCTGCCGCCAACAGGACGAGGTCGCCCGGAACCACCTCTGCAACGGGCATCGACACCGGCTTGCCGTCACGCACCACCGTCGCTCGCACCGACACGGATCGACGCAGTGTCGCCGCGGCTTTTCCCGCGCTGTGCTCCTGGAAAAAATCCAGCGTGACGCTGAACAGCACCATCACCGCAATGATGAAGAAATTCGTGATTTCACCTGTAAAGGCGGAAATGGCGCTGGCGACGAGAAGCAGGACGACCAGTGGATTCTGGAAGCGGGACAGGAACTGCATCGCCAGGGACCGTTCCCGATGATCACTGAACAGATTTGGGCCGAAGGCGGCGCGCCGCAATCGCGCCTCGTCGCTGGTCAGCCCGGTGGCGGCGCTGGCCTGTTCCTGAGGCGCGCTCACCCACCAGATCTGGTCGCGGGTCGGCGTCCGCGATCTTGCAATGGCCGCCCGCGAGAGGAGAACGCGATGCGTCGCCCAAAGCAGGGCGAACGCCACGATATATGCGCCGACGAAGTAATACAGAAAGGGAGGAATGACCGGGGCTTGCGGCATCGCTTCGATGTCGGACAATTTCATCGCCGGCCTCGCTTCCAGTTACGTCAGACCTTTGCATGTCCCGTGGAGGACAGCACGCGACAGCCGTCGCAGCCGCGCCGCGTCGCTATCACGCCATCATAACGCCGAACAGCCTTTTGGGCACGCCGCACGACGTTCACTTCAGTGTCCTTTTGTTCGTGAAGCTCTCCCGAGGGAAGGGGACAATCGCGTCGTTGCGGCCGGCGTCCTCCCGATCCTCCATGGCCAGATCGAGCACGGCCACGCGCCGCGCCGACGCCGACCAGTTGGCGAGACTCAAGGCGTTGTCCGCCAGCCAGTTCAGGGAAAGCTGAACCTGCACGAAGGCTGCAGCCGCCTGCATGAGATCGCCGAGCGTCATGTCGCCGGCAAGATATTTGGGCGCCCCGAGCACAAGGGGGACAGCGGGCGCCAGAAGATTGTTTGCGCTGGTGAGAAAAACGATTCGGGTCTGGCCGGTGACGACACGGCACCAGCATTGGGAAAGCAGGGTAAGGCGTTTGCGGAATTCAAGGCGGTCCCGAAACTGATCGTCGACGGCGCGGGAATTTTCGAGATGGGCTCTGGCTGTGCTCAGGGCATAGCGGAAGTCGCCTTCCGCGGCGGCCTTTTCTTCGACATTGGAAACCAGCGGCCGCCCGAGGATCCACATGCCCAGCGACGTCATGCCCGTATAGAGCATCGCCGCGAGGACGAGGAAGCCGGGCACCGTCGTTCCGAATATTTCGAAGGAGCCGCCGACGCGCCAGAGCACGACGATAAAGGAGCTCGAAACGAGAAAAATATTGATCACGCCGCCCGCGAGATCGACGAACAGCTCGATTGAAAGACGCCCATCCTCGGCGATGCGCGCCTCGGGATTGTCGATCGAATGTGAAATGGCCCGTTCGCGACTTTGGTCTTTCTTCAGCCAGCGATCGAGGAGGTTTTCCGTCAGCCAGAGTCGCCAGCCAACCTGCAGCCGCATCCGGCATTGCAGGGTCGCGATGGCGGCGAGTGCGGTCACGGCGCCGAGAACGGCGAGCTGCAGAATGCACTGGAGGATGCCGTCCGGTTCCCGGATTTGCAGCGCGTCGAAAAAGCTCTTGCTCCAACGGTTCACCGCCAGGGCGACAAGCGTGTTCACGATCAGACAGCCGGCGAAGCCGATCGACAGGAGCCAGGCCGTTCCGCGTGATCGGCCGCGCCAATAGCCGAAGGCGAGCAGGACAAATCGAGAGGTCAAGGGACGCCCTTCGCGTTGGATGGCGCTGTTGCGCCTTCGCATATGTCTTGCTGGCGCTTTGCCGCGAAAGCCTCGGAATCTACTCCTGTGCGGAGGGTGCAATTCGAGGATCAGTTCATGCGGAGCGCCGACCGAAGCCGTGATCATGGCAATGCGCGCGTATATTTCGAGGCTATCTTTCCCGGCGCTTCAGTGTGATGGTGACAGCCACGATCCATAACGCCTCCTGGAGCTCTGCAATGCAAGCTGAATCCGCGCCGACCTCGATGAAAGCCATTCTTGTGGCCCCCTGGATCGGCGTCTGGTCCGTCCTGCATGACGATGGCGCGCGATCGCCCCCTTCAGGCAGCGCGTTGGAGTTCATATCGTGAGGTTTCGCATAGGATACGATATTCAATATGTCTTTGCCCATCCGACCCCGGCGATCCTCATCCTCAACGTCCATTACTCGCGGGCCGCCGATCTCCTTTTTCCCGACATTGTGTCGATAACCTCGCCGGGACAACTTTCTGCCTATCGGGACGTCTACGGCAATTGGTGCAGTCGTGTGGTTCTGGCGGCCGGGCGTCAGAGGATATCATCGACCGCGCTGATCGAGGACTCCGGGCAGCCCGACATTGTCGTTCGAAACGCGACTCAGGTCCCGGTGGAAAACCTGCCCGAAGAGGCGCTGGTGTTTTTGTTGCCGAGCCGTTTTTGTGAGAGCGATCGGTTTCTCGAACTTGCCTGGCAGCTGTTCGGCGCGGCGACGCCCGGATGGGCGCGCGTACAAGCGATATGCGATTTCGTGCACAACCACATCAGCTTTGGATATGAACACGCCCGCGTGACGAGGACAGCATGCGAGGCCTATGAAGAACGTCGCGGCGTGTGTCGCGACTATGCCCATCTTGCGATCGCATTCTGCCGCGCCTTGAATATCCCGGCGCGCTACTGCACGGGCTATCTTTCCGACGTCGGGACCGAGCTGCCCTATCCGCCCGGCGACTTCGCGGCATGGTTCGAGGCCTATCTTGGAGGCTCCTGGTGGCTGTTCGATCCACGAAACAACACGCCTCGCATCGGCAGGTTCCTGATGGCGCGCGGACGCGACGCCGCCGACGTGGCCTTCGTCACGACGTTTGGACCGAATGTGCTGGAAAGTTTCCGCGTCTGGACCGATGAAGTCGACGAAGCCGGCAATTGACCGCTCCATGCTCCGGCGGGACGTTCAGACGATCGAACCGAAGAACTTGCCGATGCCGCTGGTGAGCGCCATTGCAATCGCTCCCCAGAAAATGACGCGCAGGGCTCCCCGCGTCATCGAAGCGCCGCCGATCCATGCGCCGACGGCGCCCAGAAGCGCGAGAAAGGCCAGGGAAGCCGCAGATACGAAAGGAGCCAGGGAATCGGCGGGAGCAGCGTATGCGATGATCAGGGGCATGGCCGCGCCGATCGAAAATGCGCAAGCCGAAGTCAACGCCGCCTGGACCGGATGGGCGTCCGTGCTTTCGGAAATCCCGAGTTCGTCACGCGCATGGGCTGTGAGGCCGTCCCGCGCCATCAGTTGTCGGGCGACCTGCCGCGCAAGATCAAGGTCGACCCCTCGCGCTGCATAAATGCGGGCGAGTTCGTCGAGTTCCTGGTCGGCGTTGTCGAACAGTTCCCTTCTCTCGCGGGCGAGATCGGCTTTTTCTGTGTCCGATTGCGAACTGACCGACACATATTCTCCCGCGGCCATCGCCATGGCCCCGGCAACCGTGCCGGAAACCCCAGCGATGAAGATGGCGCCCGGCGTCGAACTGGCCGCTGCGACGCCAAGGATCAGACTCGCCGTGGAAAGGATTCCATCATTTGCCCCGAGAACGGCCGCCCTCAACCACCCGGTGCGGGTGATGCGGTGATCTTCGCCGTGACGGGTCGGACGACTCCTGCTTGTCTCTTGCATCGTCATCGGCTCGAACCGCGGGATCAGCGACGCCATCCGCGTCGCCGGTAACCGTCGCCGCCATATTGCGGGGCATATCCATAGCTGCCCCGGGGCGCATAATAATCATTGGCGTAGCCGTAGGATTGGTAGGAGTAGTTCTCATAGCGATTGTTGGAGATCGCAGCGCCCGCCAATGCGCCGAAGAGACCAAGCATGGCAGCTGGTCCGGGACCTGACTGCCGAACGTGCCTCGCGACTCGCGCACGGGCTTGAACGACCGGCGCCCTGCCCGTCGCAATCTCGTGCGACGGAAAGATAGCTGGTGCGCCGATTGCGCTCGTCATGGCGAGCAGGAGCCCTGTGATGCCTGCGAATGCTGCGGTCGACGAATGCCTCATTGTGGGAACCTTCTGTTTCTCTCAACTCGACGGATGAGTGCGCGAACCGCCACGCTGTGGCGGACGCCGGCGATCAAATGTGATCACGACCGTCGTCGCGTTCGAAAATCCGATCTGCGTGCTTTTTTTGTGCGGGCGACAGGCTTTCATAGAGAGCTGAGAACGGCGGAATGAGCCGTTTCAGTCCGGCCGAATGTTCGTCCGAGATAATCAGAAACGATTTGAGATCGTCGATTGCGGATGTCTTGTCGCGCTGCGCGTCCCGCTCGGTGAAGCTCTCGCGGAATTTCGTCGCATTGTCGCGCATTGTCTGCGCAACCTTGGTCCACAACGGTTCCTGATCCGCGGTGATTGCTAGCCTGTCGTGCAGGCGCTCGAGTCGGGCCTCCGCATGTTCGGCGGCCCTAAGCTCACGAGATGTCATGGCGGGCTTCGCTGTGCTCGATTCCGCTTGGCTGAACGACGGGGCGAACGCAAGAAGCGCAACGAGCACGGCGGCGCGCGTGCGATATCGATAGATGGACATGCTCGACCTCATTTCGGGGGATGAAAAATTCGACGTGCGCCCACGCCCGCTCAGCTCTTCGAGCCGTCGCATTTACGTGATTCATGGCGTCAGCGGGGCGCGATCGAAGGGTTCTTACTTGATCAGTCCGAGCCCGAGAATTCCCGATACGATCAGGAAAATGGCGACGATGTAGTTGAGAAGTCGGGGCATCACCAGGATGAGAAGGCCCGCGAGAAGGGACACGATCGGCTGCAAATGCGCAATGTTGATGGTCACGGGAGTTGCTCCATAGAGTTCGGAGAATCTGGCGCAGGCCTTTCCGTCGTCGCGAGACCAACGTCGAAGAGTCCATGCGCCAATTTGGAGTCTGTTCGGGCAAGCCCGGACGATCAGTGCTTGCCGGCGTCCTTGATCTCGGCCTTCACAGCATCCTTGGCGGTTCCGACCGCATCGCGGACGGCGCCGGCAAGCTGATCGGCCTTGCCGCGGAGTTCGAGCTCCTTGTCACCGAGCACCTTGCCGGAAACTTCCTCGACTTTGCCCTTGATCTTCTGAGCGGCACCCTTGATGCTTTCCTTGTCCATGTTTTGCTCTCCGTTAAATTCGACAGACAATAGATAGACGTGAATGCCGAGACGGTGCAGGATCGGGATCTACTCATCCTTCGACTTGCCTAGGCAAGTGGCGAGACCGCCGGTGTCCGGAGAGCCGCTTCTGCGGCTTCCGTGACAGGTCAGGATGCGGAAATAACGAAACGCACCAGACCGGGAATGGAGCGCGACCCGGTCTTGCGCATGATGGCTGCACGATGATTTTCGACCGTGCGTTGACTGATGCCGAGATCGGCCGCGATGTTCTTGCTCGGATGCCCGGCGATGACGAGGTCGAGGATCTGACGCTGACGCTTCGTCAGCCCTACAAGCGCGTCCGCAACCGCCGCGTCTTTCGCTGTCGAGAGATCGTCGTGCGAGTCCCGACCGAGCGCTTGGACGATGCTCGCAACGAGTTCTTCATGACCGAAGGGCTTCTCGAGAAAGTCACGGGCGCCGGCCTTCATGGCTTTAACCGCCATGGCGATGTCGCCCTGACCCGTGATCATGATCGACGGAATGTCGATATGTCTGGCGCGCAACACTTCGAGAAGTTCGAACCCGTTCATTCCCGGCAGAATGGCGTCGATCACGAGACATCTTGACCCTCCGCCCAGCCGGGCCTCGAGAAAGCTCTCGCAACTCGCATAAGCTTCGACCTTCCATCCCTGCGCTTCGAGAATGTCACGGGCCGCGCGCCGAAGTCCGTCGTCGTCGTCCACCACGAAGACAGTCGTTGCAGAGACATCGTCGCGTGTCTCGGTCGATGCGATGATCGGCGCGGCGGGCGCGAGGAGTCGGGCGACCAGTCGCAGCAGTTCGTCGGCCTCGACCGGCTTGTCGAGATGTATGCAGTCGTGATCGGCGATGTCCTGCAGCGTGTAAATTGAAATGTCGCCGGTCAGCACGATCGCCGGAATTGGCGCATTGAACTTTTCCCGCAGCTTCTCGATCGCTTCGACGCCATTCGGCCCGTTGGGCAAATTGTAGTCGGCGACGACAAGATCGGGACACTCGGTCGATGCGAGCGCCTGGAAGCCGTCGCAGGCCCCGAATTCCTTGTAGTCCGCGCTGCGCAACAGCAATTCGAGCAGCTCTCTGATCGTCGGATCATCTTCGACGACGAGCACGCTCGCGCGACGCGGCTTGACGTCGACGACCCTCGAAATTTCAGCGATTGCGCCGACGGGTCCCTCGGCCGCAGCCATCGGCACGGTGATGCTGAACATGGAGCCTCGTCCCGGATCCGACTCCAGCTCGATGGCGTGACCCAGCAGGCCGGCGAGGCGCTGCACGATCGCGAGGCCGAGCCCGAGACCCTTGCTGCGTTCGCGCGCAGGATTGTCCATCTGACGAAACTCTTCGAAGATCGCCTGCCGATCGTTCTCGAGAATTCCTGGACCCGTGTCCCGGACTTCGATCCGCATCGAAGCGCCACATCGGCGAGCGCCCAGCAGCACGCGTCCGCTCGACGTGAATTTTACGGCATTGGAGAGCAGGTTGCGCAGGATCTGTTCGAGTAGCCTCGGATCGCTGCGCACCCGTTGCCGGCATGAAACGACGCGCCATTGCAGGCCCTTGGCGCGCATATGATAGCCGAAGTCGGTATCGAGACGACGGAAGACCTCATCGAGGGGGAAATTCTCCGTGTCGGCATGGATCACGCCGGCTTCCAGCTGGTTGATGTCCAGCAGGGTGTTCAGCATTCCCGACATGACGCCGACGGTCGCATCGAGACGATCGAGCAGATCGCGCGCCTGCTTGTCCTTCGCCATCTGGAACAGCAATCCGCGCAGCAGTCGGATTGTCTGCAACGGCTGCCGCAGATCGTGACTGGCCGCCGCAAGGAACCGGGATTTCGCGGCATTGGCCAGATCGGCCGTCTGCTTTGCCGCGGCCAGCGCATCTGCAGCGCGCGTTCGCTCGGTGATGTTCGTATAGGTGATGACGACGCCCTCGACGAGGCCGTCATGGGTCCGATACGGCAGAATGAGTCGGCTATAATGGTCCCCGGTCAGAGTCGAAACTTCCTTCTCGATGTGGGACTGCTCGGTAAGAACGATTTCCGCGTCACGCATCAGGTCGTCGTCGTTGGCGAGCGACGTGAAATCGGCGAGAGGGCGCCCGATATCCGAGGAAATGACCCTGAAGAGCGCCATGGCGGCCGGCGTGAAGAACCGAATCTCGAGGTTCTCGTCGAGAAAAATCGTCGCGATCCCCGAGCTGTCGAGAATGTTCTGGAGATCGTTCGAGGTGTTGCGTTGGCGCTCGAGCGTTTCATGGAGCTGGCCGTTCAGTGCCGTCAGCTCCTCGTTGACGGATTGCAGCTCCTCCTTGGACGTGACGAGTTCTTCGTTGGTGGATTGCGCTTCCTCGTTCAAAGACATCGCTTGTTCGGTGATGCGCTTCTGCTCCTCCTTCGCGCGATCGAGATCGAGAATGGCGTTCTCGAGTTCCTGCCGTACGACCGCCAGCTCTTGCGCGCGATCATGTGCGGGAACGTCCGGGATCGATGGCAAAGGCGCTTGGGAAGCGCCGCTCGTGGGCGCGCCGTCGAGGAAGGTCACGAGGCACAAGGGTTGATCGCGGGCTTCGAACGGCTCGACGATGATCGTGACGGAGACCGACCCGCGGTCCGACTCGAGGCGGGCGTCCCTGACGATCGTGCGCGAGCGATCGCGGCGCGCCCACTCCAACGCGGCGCGCAATTTCGGCCGCAATCCGTCCCGCGCCATCGCCAGCAGGTCATTGTTCGCTGCACCGGAAGCCACTTTGAGATATTTGTCTGTCTGCCCGGAAAAGTGCAGCGACTCGTTGCGGGCGTCGACCAGCACCGAACCGAGCGAGAGGGTTTCGAACACAATTTGCTGTGACAGGCGATCGAAGTCTCCCTCCGGCTCGGAGGTCGGCCTCGAGAGCGCGGGCGTCGTCGGGTGGTTCCCGATCCCGATGGGGAATGCCACCTCGCCCGGCCGGCTGCGGCCGATATGGCGGTAAATGCGATATCGCCTCGATATCGCCTCGTATCGGCTTCCGCTGCCGATCGTTTCGGACGATCCGAGAAACAGGACGCCTCCGTCCCGCAGTGCAAAATGGAAAAAGGAGAGGATCTTCTGCTGGGCTTCCGGTTGCAGATAGATCAGAAGGTTCCTGCAACATACGAGATCGATGTTCGAGAAGGGCGGATCCGCCAGGAGGTCGTGAACCGTGAACACGACGGCGTCTCGCAGTTCGGAAGCGATGCTATAGTGGTGATCTTGTCGCGAAAAAAATTTGGCCAGCCGATCCGGCGGGACATCCGCCTCGATCGCCTCCGGATAAAGCCCGTCGCGCGCGAAAGCGACGGAGTCCGCGTTCACGTCTGTGGCGAATATCTGAAATTTTACCGCCTGCGTCGAAGCAGCAAGCGTCTCCAGAAGCAGCATGGCGATGGAGTAGGGTTCTTCTCCCGTGCTGCATCCAGGACACCAGACGCGGATCGGACGCCCGTCCCGGCGGTGTTTGACGAGATCGGGCAGGATTTCCCGTGACAGGCAATCGAAGGCCGGCTTCCCGCGAAAAAACTGCGTGACACCAATCAACAGGTCCTTTCTCAAGAGCTCCGCCTCGCCGGGCTTTTCACGCACGAGTTCGCGATATGCGTTGTGATCTGTCACGCGAGCGGCGGCCATCCGGTGTTCGAGCCGGCGCTGGAGCGTTCCCAGCTTGTAAGCGCTGAAATCAGTGCCGACCTTGTTTTTCAGCAGCGCGACGATTTTCTGAAGCTCCCCGGTTCCGGCCGGGTTGGGCGCGGGGAGGTTCAGATGAAAGCGCTGAAAGATCGCATGGGGGATATCCGGGATCGAGCAGATCAGATCGACGACGCCGCTGGCGATGGCGCTGCGCGGCATTCCGTCGAATTCGGCCTCTTCCGGATCCTGGGCGACGACCAGTCCGCCGTGATCTCTGATCGCCCGAACGCCGACCGCGCCGTCGCTGCCGCTTCCCGAAAGGACGACGCACACGGCGCCGGCGCCGCATTCGCGCGCGAGCGATCCGAGAAAGAAATCGAAGGGCAAACGGGCGCCATGTCGTTGGGCGGGCTTCGAGAGGCGCAGACAGCCGGTTTTCAGGGTCAGGGAGACGCCGGGCGGAATCAGATACACATGATCGGGTTGCAATGACATGCCGTCCGACGCCTGTGCGATCGGCATGCTCGTGTGACTGGACAGCAGCTCGGCCATGAGGCTGGGATGGTCGGGATCGAGGTGCTGGATCAGCACGAAGGCCATGCCGCTGTCGTGCGGTTGAACGTCGAGGAAGCTGCGGAACGCTTCGAGCCCGCCCGCCGATGCGCCGACGGCGACGATCGGAAAGGCGTAGTTCGCAAGCGGGAGCCCGGCCGTTGCATCGACTGCGCTGTCGTCGGCCGCCATGTCCTTGATGTTCATTCGCGGGCCTCGCATCATTTCGCGCCGAAGCCATTTTCGGCGGATTCACGTTAACATGTAATCGCTCCCACTCGCATCCGGAACCTTTGCATCTGCGTCGAAAGATCTAAATCGTCACTGGGCGCCGATGCGAATTTACTTTGAGTAGTTTCCGACGCTGCCGTCTTCACCGTTCATTAAGCAAACTGTAATCCAGAACTTCACGCAGGGGACGGTGGGCTCACCAGATGAGCGGCGCGGTCGGATGGATGCGGAGACATGCCATGGCCAGCCATTATGATGCGCTCGTGTGGATCGACTACAGCGATGCAAAGGTTTTCCATGTCGATGTCGACGCCACGGACCACGTCGTGGTTCTCCCGCATCATCCCGTGTGCTGCATTCACTGCGATCGCTTCGAGGCAGGCAATGTCGATGTCGCCATGTTCCAGGATTTTTTCGAAGGAATTGTCGAAGCGATCTCCGACGCGAAGGCAATCCTTATCACTGGGCCTGCGCGGACGAAGATGGATCTCGCCGCGCATATTGCGCGGGATCATTCGGATACGATCGATCGTGTCGTCGGGGTGGAGACGATCAACTATCCAGACGACCGCGCTCTCGGCGTCGTCGCACACATCTACTTCAAGGCCGAAGGACGTGTTCTGCCGCTCGTGCGACGCGTCCGTGGGGAGGGAAAAGAATATGTCGCTAGGAACCATACTGCTCGTCATTCTCGTCCTCATGCTCCTCGGAGCCATCCCGACCTGGCCGCATAGCGCCAACTGGGGCTATTTCCCGTCCGGCGCGTTGGGGACCGTCCTCGTCGTCGTGCTCATTCTCGTGTTGATCGGCCGCATCTGACGGATTGTCGGAGAGCGCGCCGCGCGCAAGCAATTTCCCCGGCTGCCGGCGTGGCGGCCGAGGCTGAACCAGAATCGTCGCGTGGCGCTACGCCACATCGTCGAACCGTCCTTGGAGGACAACATGCTCCATCATCATCCGGCGCCAATGCCTCGATCCCGACTGCTGGTCGTCTTCGACGACGATTTCGTTTCACGAAGTCTCGAACCGGGTGCGACGCTCGCCGACATCGCCGACCGGGTCGCACACATCTCCGGGCGCCACGTCGGGTCCCCGGTGGCGATCGAAATAACTCTGGCGAACGTGCCGGTCCGTTTGCGCAAACTGGAAGGAGCATCCCATGGAACGCACTGACATCGCCGTCGCAAAATTCATCGATCACACGGATGCGGAGACTGCGGTGAAGACGCTGGCGCAGGCCGGCTACGACATGAAACAGCTGAGCATTATTGGCCGCGGCTATCACATCGAGGAACATCCGATCGGCTTTTACAACACGGGCGGACGCATCCGCTTCTGGGGCAAACTCGGCGCCTTCTGGGGCGCGCTGTGGGGCTTGTTCGGAGTCGGCGTCTTTCTTGCGTCGCCAACGACCGGCCCGGTGATGGCTCTGGGCGCTGTGGCGGCGGCCATTGTCGGCGCTCTGGAAAGTACGGTCGCCTTTGCGGGCGCCAGCGCGACGGGCGCGGCCATCTACAGCATGGGCATTCCGGAGAACAGCGTCCTTGCATACGAGACGATCCTGAAGTCGGATGGATTTCTGGTCTTCGTGCACGGGGTCGCCGGCGAGGTGTCTCGCGCCAGAACGCTTCTCGCCGGCGTCGGATCGACGGGCATCGATGTGCACCAGGGTGTGAGCCTGACCCTGGAAGCGACGCCGCTTGCAGCCGAATGAACATCATCATGGACGCAATGGGCGACGCGACACCCGCGTCGCCTTCGGTTGACGCGGGTGAGCGGCTTTTACGAGGAGAGGACTCATGCACTTCACACACAATACCCTGTCTGAAAATATCCGTGGCATGTCCGGCGATTTGCTGAACAAGCATCTGTCGGCCTCGATCGACCTGCATGCACAGCTCAAGCAGGCGCACTGGAATGTTCGTGGGGCGAATTTCATCGCGATTCATGAGCTGTTCGACAGAGTGGCCATCGCGGTCGACGGCTACTCAGACCTGATCGCCGAACGGGCGGGCGGGCTCGGCGCGGAGGCGCACGGAACAGTCCAGTCGGTCGCCGAAAACTCGTTCCTCATTCGCTATCCGCTCGGAATTGCCGATTGCAATGAACATGTCTTCGCCGTGTCCAGCGCGCTTGCGGCATTCGGAGAATCGACGCGGGATGCGATCGGACTTGCGACTGCCCATGGCGATGTGGAAACAGCCGACCTCTTTACGGAGGTCTCGCGCGACGTCGATCGTCAACTTTGGATGGTGGAGTCCCACAGACGCCCGAACTGACGGGAACCTTCGACAAGGCGTGGAAGCGCCTGTCTCTCGATCAAAGTTCGGAGGCGGACCGAATTCTGAGGCTGATCCCTTTGGGAAACCAAGTTGTCACAATGCCGCGTCGTCGGGAACGTCCGTTCATCTCTTGATCGCCTGAACGGGAGAGAAGGCGTTGCGTTTTCCCTGGGCCCAAAGCAACGCGTTGCGCCCTGCATTTTGAAAACACACCGACGTTACCGGATTCCTGGCGTCCCGGTTCGACGCAACTGCAGCGTCCGCTGCTACACACATGAGAATAGTTACAGCGGCCGCATGCAGAGGTGGGTCGTCCAGAGCCCGTTCGACAGCCGCAGTCCGTAGACGGATGAGCGCCGCTCGCACAGCGTATTCCATTTCCATTAGAATTTCCCGCTGGAGTATATTGAATCCGTGGCAGCTTTCAATATCGGGAAACATGTTCATGCGCTCCGGCGGACAGCTGCGGCATTTTATGGTCGCCGTCTCGTTCACAAGGAAAGCTTCGGAATCTACTCAATCCGGGGGGAAATGGCGCAAACGCCGATGATCGTGCGCCAGCGTGAACCATAGCTCGAGCGACGCATTTATCGATTCGATGCGAGCCTTCTGGCGGAGTCTTGCTGCGTGCGGCCTCGCTGTCAGCTGCCCGTCCCGGAAACGAGGGCTCCAAATCCCGCCGCAGCGCAGATTGAAATCATCAAGGTGTTGCGCGTCGAAAATGCGCGGTCACGAATGCCTTATCGTCCGCTGCGGCGCCGATAACGTCAGGGTTGTATCCCGAGGCGGGTCGGCCTCCGGCCAGGATCATTTTTCGAGCGACCGCGGACAGACGCATCTCCGACGATGGCCTTGCGCCGCTAAGGCGCCGCGTGTTGAATGGGCCCGAGCGGAGAGGCCCATGAAAACCCTCGTCTGGCTGCAGGCGGGAAGCTGCGGCGGCTGCACCATGAGCGTGCTGGAGCGCGGCCTGTTCGACGCATTGCGGCGGATGGGCCTGCGCCTGTTGTGGCATCCGTCCCTCAGCCTCGACGAAGGCGGCCGCGTCCGCGCCCTGCTCGACAGCATCGTCGCCGGGGAGACGCATCTGGACATATTGTGCGTCGAGGGCGCTGCGCTGCGCGGACCCGGCGGCACGGGTCGCTTCGACCGCTTCGCCGGCCGCGCCATGCTCGACTGGCTGCGCGATCTCGCCCCGCGCGCCGGCGCTTGCGTGGCGGTCGGGTCCTGCGCGGCGTTCGGTGGCCTGCCGGCCGCCGCGCCCTCCACCGACGCCGTCGGGCTGCAATATGCCGACGACGCGCCGGGCGGCGCTCTGGGCGCCGATTATGTCAGCGCGGGCGGACTGCCGGTCGTCAATGTATCGGGCTGCGCGCCGCATCCCGACTGGATACTGGAAACGCTGCAGGCGCTGGCGGCCGGGTGTCTCGGCCCAGCCGATCTCGATGTCTTCGCGCGGCCGCGGCTGTTCGCCGATCACCTCGCCCATCACGGCTGCGCCCGCAACGAATTCTACGAGTTCAAGGCCAGCGCCGAGGCGCCCTACGAGCGCGGCTGCCTGATGGAAAGTCTGGGCTGCAAGGCGACGCAGGCGGTCGGCGATTGCGCGCAGCGGGTCTGGAACGGCGGCGGCGGCTGCACGCGGGTCGGCTCCACCTGCATCGCCTGCACTTCGCCCGGCTTCCAGAACGGCAAGGATTTCCACCACACACCGAAGATCGCCGGCATTCCGGTGGGTCTGCCGCTCGACATGCCGAAGGCGTGGTTCGTGGCGCTGGCCGCCCTCTCCAAATCGGCGACGCCGGCGCGGGTGAAGACCAACGCCCGATCCGACCGGATCGAAACGCCGCCCGAACCGGGCAAAGCCTGATGCGGATCACGTTGGGGCCGATCAACCGGGTGGAAGGCGATGTCGAAGTGACGCTCGACATCGAAGCGGGCGTCGTGCGCGCGGCGCGGGTCGCCGCGCCACTCTATCGCGGCTTCGAGGAAATCCTTCTCGGCCGCCCGGCCGAGGACGCGCTGGCGATCGTGCCGCGCATCTGCGGCATTTGCTCGGTGTCGCAAAGTCTCGCCGCGGCGGCCGTGCTGCGCGCCGCGCGAGAGGCGCCGGCGGCGGCGAACGGCCTTGCGGCGGCCAATGTCGCCCACGCCGCCGAGAACATCGCCGATCATCTCACGCATTTCTATCTGTTCTTCATGCCGGATTTCGCGCGTGACAGCTATCGCGGGCGTTCGTGGTTCGTCGCGACGCAGCAGCGGTTTGCAGCGGGTGCGGGGACGCATCTCTCAGCGACCCTGCCGGCGCGGGCGCGGCTCCTGAACACGCAGGGTATCATCGCCGGCAAATGGCCGCACAGCCTGGCCTTCCGTCCCGGCGGCGTGACGCGGGCGCTGGATCTGAGCGCGAAACTGCAGCTTGCGACGATTTTCGCGGAATTCCGCGAATTCGCCGAAAGCGCGCTGTTCGCCGCACCGCTGGAGGAGGTGGCGGGGCTCGGCGACGCCGCGGCGCTGGCGCGTTTCGCCGAAGGCCCGGCGGCGACCGGCGATTTCGCGGCGTTCCTGCGCATCGCCGACGATCTGCGGCTGCGTGATCTCGGGCGCGGACCGGGCCTGCTGATGGCGGCGGGCGCCTATGCCGGCGCGCAGGGGCCGCAGTTTCCGGCGGGCGTTTTCGAATCTGCGACGGGCGCCGCCGGACCGCTGCGCATCGAAACCGTGACGGAAGACGTCGCCTGCGCCTGGTACGGCGACAGCCCGCTCGACCCCGCGCAGGCGGAGACGCGCCCCGACATGGAGCGGCCGGGGGCCTATTCCTTCGCCAAGGCCCCGCGCCTCGCGGGACGTGCCGCAGAGGTCGGCGCCCTCGCCCGGCAGGCGGTCGCCGGCCATCCGCTGATCCGCGATCTTCTGCGCCGCGACGGAGCCTCCTCTGTCGAAAGCCGGGTCGTCGCGCGGCTGCTGGAAATCGCGCTGCTCGTCCCGGCGGCGCAGGCGTGGATCGCCGCGCTGCGGGTCGACGCCCCTTTCTGCGCGGCCGACGTTGCGACGCGCGACGGCGATTTCGTCGCGCAGGTGGAAGCTGCCCGCGGCACGCTCGGCCATTGGGCGCGCTACCGCGACGGACGGATCGACCGGTATCAGATCATCGCCCCCACCACCTGGAATTTTTCGCCCCGCGACGGCGCGGGAATGCCGGGGCCGCTAGAGTGCGCGTTGCAGGGGATCGCGGTCGGCGACGCCGCGGCGGATCATGTTGCCGTGCAGCACACGATCCGCTCCTTCGACCCCTGCATGGTCTGCACGGCGCATTGACTGGAAGAAAACTTGATCGCAACTGGAAAGTAGAATTCCACCTTCCGGCCAGTTTCCCCGTCGTCCAGTCCCGCCCCCGCCCGGCTTTCCTTCAAGTCGGCTCGCTGGCCTGCTTCTTGCGCTTCAAGCAGCGAAAGGCGGCCCGTCCTGAATGCCGCTTTGCACAATAAAAGCAGCGGGAAGGGACATGGCCTTGGAAACCTTTTACGACGTCGTGCGTCGCCAGGGCGTCACGCGGCGCAGCTTCAGCAAGTTCTGCTCCCTCACCGCGGCGAGCCTCGGCATGGGATCGACGGCCGCCAGCACGATCGCCCATGCGCTGGAAACCAAACCGCGCATTCCGGTGATCTGGATGCACGGCCTCGAATGCACCTGCTGTTCGGAGAGCTTCATTCGCTCGGCGCATCCGCTGGTGAAGGATGTCGTGCTGTCGATGATCTCGCTCGATTACGACGACACCATCATGGCCGCCGCCGGCCATCAGGCCGAAGCCATTCTCGAAGAGACGAAGGAAAAGTACAAGGGCCAGTATATTCTGGCCGTCGAGGGCAATCCGCCGCTCAATGAAGGTGGCATGTTCTGCATCGACGGCGGCAAGCCCTTCGTCGAAAAGCTGAAATGGATGGCCGCCGACGCTATGGCGGTGATCGCCTGGGGCTCCTGCGCCTCGTGGGGCTGCGTGCAGGCGGCCAAGCCCAATCCGACGCACGCCGTGCCGATCGACAAGGTGATCCGCGACAAGCCGATCATCAAGGTTCCGGGCTGCCCGCCGATCGCCGAGGTGATGACCGGCGTCGTCACTTTCGTGACGACCTTCGGCAAGCTGCCCGAACTCGACCGCCAGGGCCGGCCGAAGATGTTCTACTCCCAGCGCATCCACGACAAATGCTACCGCCGGCCGCATTTCGACGCCGGCCAGTTCGTCGAGGAATGGGACGACGAGAACGCTCGCAAGGGCTATTGCCTCTACAAGATGGGCTGCAAGGGCCCGACCACCTACAACGCCTGCTCCACCGTGCGCTGGAACGGCGGCGTGTCCTTCCCGATTCAGTCCGGCCACGGCTGCATCGGCTGCTCGGAAGAGGATTTCTGGGACAAGGGGCCGTTCTATTCGCGCCTGAGCGGCATCAACCGCTTCGGCGTCGAGGAAAACGCCGACGCTATCGGCGAGGCCGCCTTTGGCGCGGTTGCGGCCGGCGTCGCGGTGCATGCGGGCCTGACCGCCGTCAAACGGCTTACCGCAAAAACCGACAATAAAGCCTGACGCGCCTTCCGGCCGAACGGGCTCCGTTGGGCCGACAAGAAATCGCGTGAAATCAAGAAATCTGGAGCGGCGAATATGGGCATTCAAACGCCGAACGGCTTTACGCTCGACAATTCCGGCAAGCGCGTCGTCGTCGATCCGGTCACCCGCATCGAGGGGCATCTGCGTGTCGAGGTGAATGTCGACGAGAACAATGTCATACGCAACGCCGTGTCGACGGGCACGATGTGGCGCGGCATCGAGATCATCCTGAAAGGCCGCGATCCGCGCGACGCTTGGGCCTTCACCCAGCGCATCTGCGGCGTCTGCACGGGAACGCATGCGCTGACCAGCGTGCGCGCGGTGGAGCACGCTCTGGGGATCTCCATCCCGGAGAACGCCAACTCCATCCGCAATATCATGCAGCTGACGCTGTATGTGCACGATCACCTCGTGCATTTCTATCATCTGCATGCGCTCGACTGGGTCGACGTGGTCTCGGCGCTGTCCGCCGATCCCAAGGCCACTTCGGCGCTGGCGCAGAGCATCTCGAACTGGCCGCTGTCCTCGCCCGGCTATTTCAAGGATCTGCAGATCCGGCTGAAGAAATTCGTCGACAGCGGACAGCTCGGCCCGTTCAAGAACGCCTATTGGGGCCATCCCGCCTACAGACTGCCGCCGGAGGCCAATCTCATGGCCGTGGCGCATTATCTGGAGGCGCTCGACTTTCAGAAGGAGATCGTCAAGATCCACACGATCTTCGGCGGCAAGAATCCGCATCCCAACTGGCTCGTCGGCGGTTCGCCCTCGCCGATCAACATGGATGCGACCGGCGCCGTCGGCGCGATCAACATCGAGCGGCTGAACGAGATCAGTTCGATCATCGACCGCACGATCGACTTTGTCGAGCAGGTCTATCTTCCCGATCTCACCGCCATCGCCTCGTTCTACAAAGACTGGCTGCACGGCGGCGGGCTCTCGGGCAAGAGCGTGATGAGCTATGGCGACATTCCCGAACACGCCAACGACTATTCCGCCGCCAGCCTGCAATTGCCGCGCGGGGTGATCCTCAACGGCAATCTTGCCGAAGTATTGCCGATCGATCAGGCCGACCCGGCGCAGATTCAGGAATTCGTCGCCCACAGCTGGTACAAATATCCGGACGAGAGCAAGGGGCTGCATCCCTTCGACGGCGTCACCGAGCCCGATTACCGGCTCGGCCCCAACGCCAAGGGCACGCCGACCAATATCGAGGCGCTCGACGAGGGCGCCAAATATTCCTGGATCAAGTCGCCGCGCTGGCGCGGAAATGCTGTGGAGGTCGGGCCGCTCGCGCGCTACGTGATCGGCTATGCGCAGGGCAAGCCGGAGTTCAAGGAGCCGACCGAAAAGCTGCTCAAGACGCTCGACGTTCCCGTGACCGCGCTGTTCTCGACACTAGGCCGCACGGCGGCGCGCGGCCTCGAATGCGAATGGGCGGCGCGCAAGCTCAAATATTATTTCGACAAGCTCGTCGCCAACATCAAGGCCGGCGACTCCTCCACCGCCAATGTTACGAAGTGGAAGCCCGAGAGCTGGCCGTCGGAGTGCAAGGGCTACGGCTTCACCGAGGCCCCGCGCGGCGCGCTCGGCCACTGGGTGAAGATCAAGGGCGGCAAGATCGACAATTACCAGTGCATCGTGCCGACGACCTGGAACGGCAGCCCGCGCGATCCGGCCGGCAATATCGGCGCCTTCGAGGCGGCGCTGATGGACACGCCTCTGGCCGATCCGCAAAAGCCGCTCGAAATTCTGCGCACGCTGCACAGTTTCGATCCCTGTCTCGCCTGCTCCACGCATGTCATGAGCGAAGACGGGCAGGAAATGACGCGCGTCACCGTGCGCTGAGGGCGGGAGGGCGACATGAGTCAGACAACCGGGCTTCAAGGCGTTTCCGACGCCGCCGGCCAGCGCGCCGCGCCGTTGCAGACGGTCTATGTCTACGAGGCGCCGGTGCGCCTGTGGCACTGGACCAATGCGCTCGCCATTCTCGTTCTGGCGACGACCGGCTATTTCATCGCCTCGCCCCTGCCCTCGACGCCGGGCGAAGCCTCCGCCAATTTTCTCATGGGCTATATCCGCTTCGCGCATTTCGCCGCGGCCTATGTCGTCGCGGCCGGCCTGTTGTTGCGGATTTATTGGGCCTTTGTCGGCAATGTCTATGCGAAGCAGATTTTCCGCCTGCCGCTGTGGGACCGGCAATGGGTGTCGGGCGTGTTCTATGAACTTGCCTGGTACATGTTCCTGGTGAAGAAGCCGCGCAAATATGTCGGCCACAATCCGCTGGCGCATTTTTCCATGTTCTTCTTCATGCTGCTGCTGTTTTTCATGGTCGTCACCGGCTTCGCGCTCTATTCCGAGGGCGCCGGCCGCGACAGCCTGTCGTACAGGCTGTTCGGTTGGGTGTTCGCGATCTGGCCCAACAGTCAGGACGTCCATACGTGGCATCATCTCGGCATGTGGGGCGTGGCGATCTTCATCGTCATCCATGTCTACGCCGCGATGCGCGAGGACATCATGTCGCGCCAGAGCCTGATCTCTTCGATGGTGTCCGGCGAGCGCCTGTTTCGCGACCAGAGCGAGGACTGAAATGACGCGCACGCTGGTTCTGGGCATCGGCAACATCCTGTGGGGCGACGAGGGCTTCGGCGTGCGCGCGCTGGAGGTCTTTCACGCCCGCTACGAGACGGACGCCGACGTGACGCTGCTCGACGGCGGCACGCAGGGGCTCTACCTCGTGCAATTCGTCGAGAGCTGCGACCAGCTCCTCGTCTTCGACGCCATCGACTATGGCCTGGAGCCGGGGACGCTGCGGATCGTCGTCGGCGACGAGGTTCCGCGCTTCATGGGCGCGAAGAAAATGAGCCTGCATCAGACCGGCTTTCAGGAGGTTTTGTCGGCCGCCGAACTGCTCGGCCGCGCGCCGCAGCGTCTGGCGCTGATCGGCTGCCAGCCGCTCGATCTCGAGGACTGGGGCGGGCCATTGACGGCGCCCGTCACCGCGGCGATGGATGCGGCCATGGCGGCGGCTTGCGACATTCTGCGCGGATGGGGTGTCGGCGCTTCGCTACGCGCGCGCGCCGCGCCGCCTCTGCTGCAACATGATCTCGACCAGCGCGCCTATGAGCGACGCAACGCAAAACCGCGGGGAGAAGCGCAACCATGACGATCCTGAAACGTGCCGCCGTTCTGGTCGCACTCGGCGCGACGCCCGCTTTCGCCCATGCCGGCGCGCATGTCGCCGGACAGCACGACTCACTGCTGGCCGTCGTCGCCTTGCTCGCCTGTTTCGGTGCGCTGTCGCTGCGTCCGCGGCGCGCCGCCTGACATGTGCATCGGCTTTCCGATGACGGTGATCGAGAGCGACGAATTTTCGGCGTTGTGCGAGCGACGCGGGCGCAGGGAACGGGTTTCTCTGCTGCTCACCGGCGCGGCGCCTGTCGGCTCGAAACTGCTGGTGCATCTGGCCTCGGCCGTGCGTCTGCTCGACGACGACGAAGCACAGCGCATCGACGATGCGCTCGATGCGTTGGGGGAAGCGCTGGCCGGAGAAAATGTAGACCATCGTTTCGCCGATCTCGTCGGCCGAGAGCCGCAACTGCCGGAACATCTGCGCTGAGGGCGTGAAGGAGTGTGCATGTCGATCGTTCAGGACCTCGTCGAGCAGTCCGGCCTGCCTTGCCTCGCGGCCGACGCGGTGGATGCTTTTCTCGCCGCGCCGCCGGCGCACAAGATCCTGTTCTTTGCCGGCGACCCGGCGCAGCGTATGGAGACCGCCGATGTCGCGGTCATCTTTCCGCAATTGCTGCGCCATTTCGCCGGCCGGCTCGAAGGGGCGCTGATTGCGGCGGGAAGCGAAACCGAACTGAAAGAGCGGTTTCACGTCGGCGCCTTGCCCAGCCTCGTCGTCACGCGCGGGGCGGAAACGCTCGGCGTCTTTCCCAAAGTTTGGGACTGGGCCGTCTATGTCGCGCGCATCGAAGCCATGCTGGCGCCGGGCGCGCCGGTTCTGACGCAGGCGCCGCGTGTGCAGTTCACTTATTCCGGCAAGGGAGCGCGCGCATGAAGGCGAGTTTCTGGGTTGCTCCCGAAGGCGCTGACGGCGCGTTGACTTTGCAACCGGTCGAGTCGATCTCGCCGCGGCCGACGGGCGGCATCGGCTTTCTCGCCACGCGCGAGGGCGCCGAGATCGCCGCCCGTTGCCCGCAGACCGCGGCGCTGCTGCCGGTTCTCGCCAGCGCCTTGCACAATCAGCAGCCGCATGCGCCGGGCGCCCTGTTCGACATCACCGACTGGCCGGCCGAAGAGACCACCCTGCTGTCGCAGATGCTCGGCGAGGGCGAGGTGACGGGTCTGGCGGCGCTGCCCGGCGGCGTCGTGGCGCAGATCGAGGAGACGACGCTCGCCGGCCTGTGGCGCGTGCGCTTCACGGGCGACGACGGGCGGCTCACGGCGGATTACCTCGAGGTCGCCGCCATTCCGCATATCGTTCGCCGCGCGGCGGAACTCGGGGCGGAGAGTCTCGAAATCGGCGCGCCGCCGGAGGGTGTCATGAACGCCATGCCGGTGCTCGCCGAGATTGCCGATCAGATGCGCAACCTCCAGCCCGGCGCGCCGCCGCATGTGGTGAATTTCACGCTGATGCCGGTCTCCGACGTCGACATGGCGTTCCTGCAAAAGACGCTCGGACAGGGCGCGGTGCAGCTCGTTTCGCGCGGCTACGGCGCCTGCCGGATCTCCGCGACGGGCGCCCGCCATGTCTGGGCGGTGCAATATTTCAACGCTGCCGACGCCGTGCTGCTCGACACGCTCGAGATCGGCGACATTCCCGCCGCCGCTCTCGCGGCGCGCGAGGACTTCGAAGACTCGGCGCAGCGACTCGTCGAGATTCACGAGGCCTATTTCGCATGAGCGACGCCGCGCCAATCCGGATGGAATGCGGTGTCTGCTGGCATGTCTACGACCCGGCGCAGGGCGACGACGTCTGGCAGATTCCGCCAGGCGTCGCCTTCGATGCCCTGCCGGACGACTGGCGCTGCCCGGTGTGCGACGCGCCGCGCGCCAAGTTTCTGAGACTGTCCGATGACTGACGCCGGAGCGAGCGAGGCAGAGCGAATCGGCGCGCGACTGGCCGCCGCCTATTGCGCCATCGCCGCTGGTCCAATGGCGGATGCGCCGATCTGCAACCCGGCTCTCGCCGTCGAGGCGCTGGGCTTCACCTTGCACGAGGGCTGTGCGGTCGGCGTCGTCGTCACTCCCTGGTTCGCCGGGTTCATCGCCGCGCCCCTTGCCGGGGCGCCGCCGCAGCGCCTGCGCTTTCCCGCTGGCGCGCTGGACTTCGTGGCCTGTGACGTGCCGGGTTTCGGGCAGGCGGCGAGTTGCAGCCTGTTCTCGCCGATGGATGCGTTCGCAACGCAGGACGATGCGCGCGCCGCCGCCCGCGCCGCGCTCGGCGGGCTGTTCGATCCGGGACTGCACGCGCCGCCGCCACGTCCGGCCCTCGACCGGCGGGCGCTGTTCGGCCTGCGTTCGGGCGCCGCGTCATGAGCGCCGGCGCGCTGACGATCACGGCGCTGGCGGAAGGCGGCCAGGTCACGCGCGTCGACATTGCCTCGAGCCGTCCGCGGGTCGCCGGCGTGCTGATCGGCCGCCCGGCCGAAGAGGCGCCGGCTCTGGCAGGACGGCTGCACGCTCTGTGTGGCGCCGCCCATACTGCGGCCGCAGAGAGCGCCGTCGCCGCGGCGCTCGGACATCCGCAACCGTCGCCACCGGCCCGCGCAATCCTCGCCGAACGCATTGGCGAGAGCCTGCGGAGTCTTGCGACGTCGTTTCTGCCCCAAGAGCCGCGGACGTTGCGCGTGCTGCGGGACCTTCTTGCGTGGCTGCGCAGCACGGGCGACGCCGAGGCGATCACCGCCGCGGCCAGCGCTTTGGGGCTCGGCGAAAGGCCGTCCGAAAATTGCTGGCTGGACCACATCGCCCGGCGCTTGCATGCGTTGCCCCCTATCAATCTCCAGGCGCCCGATACGCTCGGCGCTACAGACGATGCGGCCATCCTCTCGGCCCTGCGGGAGGACGGGGCGTCCTTCTGCGCGCAGCCGGCGCTGCCAGGCCGGCGCCCCGAGGCCGGGGCTTTCGCGCGCCGTTGGCGGCAAACCGAGCTTTCACAAGGGCAGATCGCCGCCCGCTTCAAGGCCCGCCGCGCCGACCTTCGCGCCGATCTCGCCTTGCTCGCCGCCAACCGCCCGGACGCCCTCGGTCTGCGCAGTGTTTCGCCCGCGCCGCGCGAAGGCTTCGCCTGCATCGAAACCGCCCGCGGCCCGCTGTATCACTGGATGCGCGCGAGCCCGCAGAATGTCGTCGCGGACTATGCTATCCTCGCCCCGACGGAATGGAATTTCCATCCGCGGGGGCCGTTCGCGGCGGCGCTCGCGGGCGCGGCGGCGGACAGGGAAATGCTTCACGCCGTCGCGGCATTGTTCGACCCGTGCGTCGGGTTCGAGATAACCATGCGGGAGGCGGCGCATGCATGAGATGGCGCTGGCCCAGGGCATCGTCGATCTGATCGCGGACGAAGCGCGCAAGCAGAGTTTCGCCCTGGTGAAGACCGTGCGGCTCGAAATCGGCGCCCTTGCGCATGTCGAGCCGGAAGCGCTGCGGTTCTGTTTCGACGCCGTGGCGCGGGGAACGCTTGCCGAAGGCGCGGGGCTCGACATTCTGTCTGCGCCCGGCGAAGCCTGGTGCTTCGATTGCAGCGCGCCTGTCGCGGTCTACGAGCGCTTCGGCGCCTGTCCCGCATGCGGCGGGTTTCGTCTGCAGGTCACGACGGGCGGCGAGATGCAGGTCAAGGAACTGGAGGTCGAGTGATGTGCACGGTCTGCGGCTGCGGAACGGCGAGCGTCGAGGGCGCTAAGGCGCATGACCACGACCATGGTCATCACCACCATCACCATTACGGCCATCATCATGACCATGATCACGGCCATCAGCGCCACGACGGGTCCCCTGCGCCCGCCGTTGAGGCCCACGCCAGCGCGCTTGGCGCGGCTGTTCCCGGCGTGTCGCCGGAGCGGCTGGTGGCGATCGAGCGCGCCATTCTCTCCAAGAACGACGCCTATGCGGAGGAAAACCGCGCGCTGTTCGCGCGGCTCGGCGTTTTCGCGCTCAATTTCGTGTCCAGCCCCGGCTCGGGCAAGACCACGCTGCTCGCCCGCGTCATCGCCGATCTGAAGGACAAATTCCCCATCGCCGTGATCGAAGGCGATCAGCAGACCTCCAACGACGCCGAGCGAATCCGCGCCGCCGGCGCGCCCGCGGTGCAGATCAACACCGGCAAGGGCTGCCATCTCGACGCCCATATGGTGGCGCATGGCCTCGGAGATCTGCCGCTGGAAAAAGGCGCGCTGCTGTTCATCGAGAATGTCGGCAATCTCGTCTGCCCGGCGGCGTTCGATCTCGGCGAAGCGCACAAGGTGGTCGTCCTTTCTGCGACCGAGGGCGAGGACAAGCCGCTCAAATATCCGGAAATGTTCGTCGCCTCCGATCTGCTGCTGCTCAACAAGTCCGATCTGCTGCCACATCTCGATTTCGATGTCGGCCAGTGCCTCGCCTATGCACTGAAGGTCAATCCGGATCTGCAGACGCTCGTCGTTTCCGCAAAAACCGGCGAAGGACTGCCTGCATTTTACGCCTGGCTCGAGGGGCGAGCGGCGCGGGCGGCGCGGCGGGCTCATGACGCCAGCGTGACCGCGCGCGCATGAGCCCGCCGCTGCCCCGTTACCGGCTGCGCCTGCGCGGGGCGGTGCAGGGCGTCGGCATGCGCCCCTATGTTTACGGACTGGCGCGGGCCCATGCGCTCACCGGCTTCGTGCGCAACGACGCCGAGGGCGTGCTGTGCGAGATCGAGGGCGCGCGCGCGCCGGGCTTCATCGAGGCGCTACGCCGCGCGCCGCCACCGCTGGCGCGCATCGACGCGCTGGAGGTGGAAACGGTCGCGCCGCTGTGCGAGTCGGGCTTTCGCATCGAGACCAGCCGGCCCGGGGAGGTCCTTACCCGCATTCCCGCCGACGCCGCGGTGTGCGACGCCTGTCTCGATGAACTGTTCGATCCGGCGAGCCGTTTCCATCGCTACCCCTTCGTCAACTGTACGCATTGCGGTCCGCGCTGGACCATCGCGCGCCGCCTGCCCTATGACCGGCCGCAAACCTCCATGGCGGCGTTTCCGCTGTGCGACGATTGCGCGCGCGACTATGCCGATCCGGCCAGCCGCCGATTTCATGCGCAGCCCATCGCCTGCCCGGCCTGCGGACCGAAGCTCTCTCACCCCGTCGAGGAGATCGTCACCGCGCTGACCAGCGGCGGCATCGTGGCGCTGAAGGGCATCGGGGGTTTTCAACTGATGTGCGATGCGACCAATGAGGACGCCGTTGCAACGCTGCGCCGCCGCAAGGGGCGCGACGCCAAGCCCTTCGCGGTGATGGTCGCGGACGCCGCCACGGCGCAGCGCATCGCCGGTTTCGACGCTGTCGGCCTTTCGTTGCTGACATCGCCGGCGCGGCCGATCGTGCTGGGCGACAAGCGCGGCGCCCTCGCGCCCTCGCTCGCGCCGGGCCTGATGCGGTTGGGGGTGATGCTGCCCTGCGCGCCGCTGCATCATTTGCTGTTCGAAGCGGATCGCGACGCGTGTTTCGTCGCCACCAGCGCCAATCCCGGCGGCGCGCCGCTGATCGTCGACGACGCCGAGGCGCGGGCCAAGCTCGCCGAAATTGCCGATCTCGTCGTCGGCCATGATCGCGCCATCGTCGCCCGCGCCGACGACAGCGTGATGTGCGTCATCGATGGCGCGGCGGCCTTTCTGCGCCGCGCCCGCGGCTTCGTTCCCGAGCCGATCGCGCTTGCCGACGACGGGCCGGCGACACTGGCGCTCGGCGCGCATCTGAAAACCACGGTCACCGTCACCCGTGGGCGCGAGGCTTTCGTTTCGACGCATGTCGGCGGTCTCGACAATCGCGCCACGATCGATTTCCACGCCGAAATCGTTGCGCGCATGCTCGATATGCTGGGCGTGACGCCGGAGATCGTCGCGTGCGACCTGCATCCGGATTTCTACACGTCGCGCCTGGCGAAGGAGTTCGGTGTCCCGGTGGTTCCCGTGCAGCATCACGCCGCCCATGTCGCGGCCGTCGCTGCGGAGCATGGCGTCGCCGGGCCGGTTCTCGGCGCGGCGCTCGATGGCCATGGCCATGGCGACGACGGCGGCGCCTGGGGCGGCGAACTGATGCTTGTCGACGGCGGCGGCTGGCGGCGCATCGGCGCACTCTCGTCCCTGCCCCTGCCCGGCGGCGACCGGGCGGCGCGCGAGCCCTGGCGCATGGGCGTTGCGGCGCTGGTTGCGCTGGGCCGCAGCGGCGAGGCGGCGCAGCGATTTCCCGGCCATCCACACGCGGAGGCCGCGGCGCGACTGGCGCTTTCGCCTGCGACGGCGCAGAGCTCCAGCCTCGGACGGCTGTTCGACGCCGCGGCAGCGCTGCTGGGCGTGCGGCTCGAGCAGAGTTACGAAGGACAGGCGGCGATGGAGCTGGAGGCGCTGGCGGACGCGCAACTGCGCCCGTCATCGCTTCGCTGCGCTCGCAATGACGTTTTCGTTCTCACCGGGGATACTCTGGATTTCGCGCCGCTGCTGGCGCTGCTGCTCGAGCCCGGCTTTTCGCCGCACGAAGGCGCTGCGCTGTTTCACGGCGCGGTGATCGAGGGGCTGGCGCAATGGATCACCCGCGCCGCCCACGGGCGCGGCTACGCGCGCGTCGCCCTCGGCGGTGGCTGCATGGCCAACCGAATTCTGGCCGAAGGCCTCGCCTGCCGCCTGCGGGAAAACGGCATCGAACCGCTGCTGGCGCACCGATTGCCGGCAGGCGACGGCGGGCTTTCGCTGGGTCAGGCGGTCCTTGCGCGCGCAAGAGTCGCCGTGCGACCGGAGCCGGCCACATGACCCGATGTCAGACCCGCCCGAACGTCGTATGATGCTCGAAAGCCCGCGCCCGGCGCGCACTCTCATCCCACGGATCGTTCGCATGTGTCTCGCCATTCCCGCCCGCGTCGTCGAACTGCTGGACAACGACATGGCCCGCGTCGATCTCGACGGGGTGACCAAGACCATATCGCTGGCGCTGGTCGAGGATGTCGCGGCGAACGATTATGTCGTGCTGCATGTCGGCTATGCGCTCGCGAAAATCGACGAAGCTGAAGCCGAAAAGACGCTGGCGCTGCTGCGCGAGGCGGCCTTGATCGGAGGCGTGGCGTGAAACATGTCGACGAATATCGCGACGGAGACCTCGCCCGCGGCGTCGCCCGGCGCATCGCCGCGGAGACGCGCCCGGACCGCGCCTACCGCTTCATGGAATTCTGCGGCGGCCACACCCACGCCATTTCGCGCTACGGCATCGACGATTTGCTGCCCGAAAATCTGCGCATGATCCACGGTCCGGGTTGCCCGGTCTGCGTTCTGCCCATGGGCCGAATCGACGACGCCATCGCGCTGGCGCGCCGTCCCGAGGTGACGCTGTGCACCTATGCCGATCTGATGCGCGTGCCGGCCTCGGGCGGCGCCAGCCTGATGAAGGCGCGGGCCGAAGGCGCCGACATCCGCATGGTCTATTCCACCCTCGACGCGCTGGAGATCGCCCGCAACGCGCCGCAGCGCGAGGTGGTGTTCTTCGCGATCGGCTTCGAGACCACCACGCCGCCGACCGCCACGGCCATCCGCCTCGCGCAGCGCGAGGGGCTCGAAAATTTCTCGGTGTTCTGCAATCATGTGCTGACGCCCGCGGCGATCGACGCGATCCTTCGCAGCGGCGAAACGGTGGTCGACGGCTTCATCGGGCCGGCGCACGTCTCCACCATCATCGGCGCGCGCCCCTATGCGCGTTTTGCGCAGGAGTTCGGTAAGCCGGTGGTGATTGCCGGTTTCGAGCCGCTGGATGTGGCGCAGGCGATCCTGATGCTGCTGCGGCAGGCGAACGAGGGGCGCAGCGAGGTCGAGAACGAATATATCCGCGCCGTCACGCAAGACGGCAATCGCAAGGCGCAGGCGGAAGTCGACGAGATTTTCGAACTGCGCGAGAGCTTCGAGTGGCGCGGGCTCGGCGAGATTCCCGACAGTGCGCTGCGGCTGCGCCCGGCCTATGCCGCTTTCGACGCCGAACGGCGCTTTGCGATGCAGCCCTGTGCGGCGCGCGACAATCCGGCCTGCGAATGCGGCGCGATCCTGCGCGGCGTCAAGCACCCGCGCGACTGCAAGCTGTTCGGGCGCGGCTGCACGCCGCAGACGCCGATGGGCGCCTGCATGGTGTCGTCGGAAGGTTCCTGCGCCGCCTTCTGGTCCTACGGACGCTTTCGCGAAAAGGCGGTGTCATGAGCCGCAAGCTCGACATTCGCAACGGCCGCGTCGATCTCTCGCACGGCTCCGGCGGGCGCGCCATGGCGCAGCTCATAACCGAGCTGTTCCACACCGCCTTCGACAATGACTGGCTGCGCGCCGGCAACGATCAGTCCGCCTTCGATGCGCCGAGCGGCCGCATGGTGATGACGACGGATTCCTATGTCGTCTCGCCGTTGTTTTTTCCCGGCGGCGACATCGGCGCCCTCGCCGTCAACGGCACGGTCAACGATCTCGTCATGGCCGGCGCGCGTCCGCTGTATCTCTCTGCCGGCTTCATCGTCGAGGAAGGCTTACCGCTCGCCGATCTCGATCGCGTCGCCCGCAGCATGGGCGCCGCCTCGCGCGCCGCGAAAACGCCGATCATCACCGGCGACACGAAAGTGGTCGAGCGCGGCAAGGCGGATGGCGTGTTCATCACCACCGCCGGCGTCGGCGTCGTGCCGCCGGGGATCGAGATTTCCGGCGACAGAGCAAAGCCCGGCGATGTCGTGCTGCTGTCGGGGACCATCGGTGATCACGGCGTCGCGGTGATGTCGAAGCGGCAGGGCCTGTCCTTCGAGACGGACATCGTTTCCGATTGCGCCGCGCTGCACGAGCTGGTCGCCGCCATGGTTGCGGCGGCGGGCGGCGCGATCCATGTCATGCGCGATCCCACGCGCGGCGGGCTGGCGGCGACGCTCAACGAAATCGCCGGGCAGTCGCGCGTCGGCGTGCGTCTTGCGGAACACGCCGTCCCCGTGCGGCCACAGGTCGCCGCCGCCTGCGAACTGCTGGGCCTCGATCCGCTGTTCGTCGCCAATGAGGGCAAGCTGGTCGCCATTGTCGCGCCGGAGGCGGCGGACACATTGCTCGCGGCGATGCGCGCCCATCCGCTGGGAGCGGAAGCGGCGATGATCGGAAAAATCGTCGCCGACGATCGGCATTTCGTGCAGATGACGACGGCGTTCGGCGGCGAACGGGTGATCGACTGGCTGACCGGCGAGCAATTGCCGCGGATCTGTTGAGGGACGATGGAGCCTCGGGAGAGAGAATCGTCGGGGGGATTGGTGCTGGTCGTCGACGACGAGCGGCGCTCGCTGGAATCGCTGCGCCGGGTCCTCTCCGACGAATTCGACGTCGTCTGCGCCGAGAGCGCAATCGAGGCGGAGGCGGTGCTCTCCGGCGATCTCGTGCAGGTGATCCTCTGCGATCAGCGCATGCCGGCCGAAAACGGCGTCGATTTCCTCAAGCGCGTGCGTAGCCGCTGGCCGGAGCCGGTGCGCATCGTCATTTCCGGTTATGCCGACGCCGAGGACATCATCACCGGGGTGAACGACGCCGGCATCTATCATTATGTCGCCAAGCCCTGGAATCCCGACCGGCTGCTGGAGCTGGTGCGCGACGCGGCGCAGCTTTACCGATTGCAAAAGGACGGGATTGCGCCGCTGGAAACGAAATCCGGCGCCGTCCGCCTGCGCGAGGACGCGGGGCGACGTCGGCAGGCCGAGCGCGGGCTCTATGAGTTTTCCCGCCTCGTCCACGCGCCGCAGAGCGCGCTGCGCCATGCCGTGGAGCTTGGCCGCCGCGCGGCGCAATATGATATTTCCGTGCTGATCACCGGCGAGTCCGGCACCGGCAAGGAGCTGCTGGCGCGGGCCATTCATCACGGCTCGGCGCGCGGCGAGAAGGCCTTCGTCGTCGAGAACTGCGGCGCTCTGCCCGACGAATTGCTGGAAAGCGAGCTGTTCGGTTGCAAGAAGGGCGCCTTCACCGGCGCCTATCAGGACCGCATCGGCCTGTTCGAAGTGGCCGACGGCGGCGCGATCTTTCTCGACGAAATCGGCGAGACCTCGCCGTCCTTCCAGGTCAAGCTGCTGCGGGTGCTGCAGGAGGGCGAGATCCGGCCGCTCGGCGCACAGCGGCCGCGTCGCGTCGATGCGCGGGTGATCGCCGCCACCAACCGCGACATCGAGCAGGAAGTGGCGGCCGGTCGCTTCCGTCGCGATCTCTATTACCGCCTCGCCGCCTTTCCGGTGCACATGCCGCCGCTGGCCGCCCGGCGCTGCGACATCCCTCTGATCGCGCAGCACATCCTCGACAGCGTCAACAAGACCTTCGGCCGCGCCGTGCCGGGTTTCGAGCCGGAAACGCTGCGGCTTATGGAGGCGTATGGCTGGCCCGGCAACATTCGCGAACTGCACAACGAGATCCAGCGCATGGTGACGCTGTGCGACGGCGACGCGCCGCTCGGGCCGCATCTCGCCTCTGCGGCCTTGCTAGGCGGGACGCAAGCAGCGCCGAAGGAGTACGGGGGAACCCTGAGAAACCGGGTCGAACGGCTGGAGAGCGAGATGATCTCTGACGCCTTGCGCCGCCAAAGCGGCAACATCAGCCGGGCGGCGGAGGCGCTGGGGCTGTCCCGCGTCGGCCTGCGCGCCAAGATCGCCCGTTACGGGCTGGCGGCCGGCGATGACAACGGATGATCCGGGGCGTCGCGGCGCGCTGATCGCCCGCGTCGCCGGCGCGCAGCAGGAAATCCTGCTCTCGGACAGTGGGGAGTCCGTCTGGCTCGAGGTCATCCGCAAGATGGACGAGGTCTATGCCGATCTTCTCGGCTACGAGACCGAGCTGGAGACCAGGAACGGCGAACTCGAGCAGGCGCGCGGCTTCATCTCCAGCGTGCTCGCCTCCATGTCGGACATTCTCGTGGTGTGCGACGCGAACGAGCGCATTCTGCAAATCAATGCGGCTTTCGTCACCCTGCTCGGCGCTCCGCAGGAGACGCTGCTGGGCTCCGCCCTTTGCGACCATGTCGCGCCCGCCGACCGCGAGCGGGCCGGCGCCGTGCTGCGCGCCGGTCTTGCCGGCGAGACGGTCGGCGCCGAAGTGCGGTTTCTGACGACGCAGGGTCCGTCCGATCTTGTGGCGATCCATTGTTCGGCCTTGTTCGCGGCCGAACGCCGCCGCGCCGGCGCGGTGCTCACCGGCCGGCCGATCGGCGAATTGCGTCGCGCCTATGAAGCGCTGCACCACGCCCACACCGAATTGCAGCAGGCGCAGACGCGACTGATCGAGCAGGAAAAGCTGGCGAGCCTCGGCCGTCTCGTCGCCGGCGTCGCGCATGAACTCAACAATCCCATCAGTTTCGTCTATGGCAACATCCATACGCTCGACCGCTACCGAAAGAACCTCGAATCCTATCTCGCGGCGATCCATGCCGGCGCCGACGCCGCGCCGCTGCGCCGTACGCTCAAGATCGACGCGCTGCTCGCCGATCTCGCGCCCCTGATCGAGGGCACGCTCGAGGGCGCGGTGCGCATTGCCGACATCGTCAAGAATCTGCGCCGCCTGTCGTTCGGGGCGGACGCCCCGAAAGGCGCTGTCGACATCGCCAGGCTCGTCGGCACGGCCGCGCAATGGGCGGCGCGCAGCAAGAAGAGCCGGGCGACGCCGAGGCTCGACATCGAACCCGGTCTGCTGGCGCGTGGCCACGACGGGCAACTGCATTCGGTGATGGTCAATCTCGTCGACAATGCGCTCGATGCCGTGCGGACGGTCGAAGACCCCGTTGTGCGGATCACGGCGCGCCGTTCTGGCGAGACGATCGTGATCACGGTCGCCGACAATGGCCCCGGCGTGCGCGCGAGCGATCGCGGCCGGGTGTTCGAGCCTTTCTTCACCACCAAGCCTGTTGGCGAAGGCGCCGGCCTCGGTCTGTGGATCAGCTACAGCATCCTGCGCGAACACGGCGGCGCGTTGGAACTCGGCGAAAGCGAGACAGGCGCGAGCTTCGTGGTGAGCCTGCCGGTTTTCGACGCGCCGGAGGGATGACGCGCCGCGCTCAGCGCCCGTCCGGCGTCAGCGGCTGGCCCCAGTCGTCCTTCACCTGATCGAAATGGACGCCGGGATCGTAGCGGGCGGCGCGCAGACCCAGCGTTTCGACCGACAGCCGGCCCGTCGCCGCGAGCACGGCGTAAGCGGCGACGACGCGGTCGCGCTGCGCCGCCAAAAGGCCGATGCGGGCGGCGAGCAGTTCCTGCTGGGCGTTGAGAATGTCGAGCGTGGTGCGCTGACCGGCCTTGGCCTCTTCGCGCACGCCGAGCAGGGCGCGCTCGGCGGCGTCGGCCTGCTTCTGCGCCGCGGCGATGCGTTCCTTTGCGGCCTGCCAGGCGCCCCAGTTGGCGCGCACCAGCGAGAGGACTTCGGCGCGCGCCGTATCGGCGTCGAAGCGCCGCTGGCCGGTCGTCTCCTTGGCCTGACGCAGCCGCGACGAGGTGACGCCGCCTTCGTAGATCGGCACGTTCAGCTTGCCGCCGATCATCGCGCCAATGTTGCGGTTGCCGACCCCCATGGTGTCGGTCTGGGTGAAGATGTCGCCGACGATGGACAGCCGCGGCATGTAATCGGATTCGATGACCTTCACGCCGATTTCGGCGGAGTCGACATCGTGCAGCGCCGCCAGCACCACCGGATGTTCGGCGAGCGCGGCCTTTTCCGCCGCTTCGCGGCTTTTCGGCAGTAGCCTGTCCAGGGCGGGCGCCGGGGTCAGCCGTTTGGGCTCGACGCCGACGACCTGCCGATAGGCGCCCAGACTGGCGTCGAGCGCGGCGCGCGCCGTGCTCTGCATGGCCTTGCCGCCGGCCAGACGCGCCTCGGCCTGGGCGATGTCGGTCAGGGTGATCTGCCCGGCGAGATAGCGCTCGCGCACCTGCCGCAACTGCTCGGCCAGCACCGAAACATTGCTTTCCTGCAGTTTCAGCGCCGCGGTGTCGCGCAGCACGCTCATATAGGCCGAGGCGGCGTCGAACAGCACGCGCTGCTCGGTGAGCCGCAGCCGCTCGCGCCCGGCGAAGACCCCCGATTCTGCCGCGCGGGTTTCGTTCTGCGCGCGAAAACCGTCGAACAGCGGCTGCTCCACCCGCACGCCGGCCGAGCGCGGCATGCTGGAGCCGGTCTCGATGCTCTTGCTCTGGGTCTGCGTATGCAACGGGTCCGACAATTCCACGTCGGCCTGCCGGCTGACGCTGCGATTGCGCTGCGCGCCGAGATAGGCGTCGGCGCCGATCTTCGGCCGCATGCCGGCCCGCGCCTGCGGCACGCTTTCGTCGATCGCCCGCAATTCGGCCCGCGCCGCGGAGAGCGAAGGGTTGGAGTCGTAGGCGCGCAGCAGGGCGCCGGCGAGGGTTTCGGCCCGCGCCGGAAACGCCAATGCGACGATCGTCGCCGCCAGCGCGCAGCCCCGCCTCACGCCTCCGCCTCCCGATGCGCGCCCTTGCTCTTCGTGTCGAACAGCGCATAGAGCGCCGGCAGCACGACGAGGGTCAAAAGCGTGGCGCTGATCAGCCCGCCGATGACCACGGTGGCGATCGGCTTCTGCACCTCGGCGCCGGTTCCGGTCGACAGCGCCATCGGCACGAAACCGAGCGACGCCACCAGCGCCGTCATTGCGACCGGCCGCAACCGCGTCATGGCGCCCTTGAAGATCGCCTCGCGGTCCGGCAGTCCCTGGTCCTGCAACTGCTTGATGAAGGTGCGCATCACCAGGCCATTGAGCACGGCGACGCCGGACAGCGCGATGAAGCCGACCGCGGCCGACACCGACAGCGGCATCCCCCGAAGCCACAGCGCCATGACGCCGCCCGACAGCGCCAGCGGCACCGCCGAAAACACCAGCAGCGCATCGCGCGCGCCGCCCAGCGCCGAATAGAGCAGCAGGAAGATCAGAAAGAAACATAGCGGCACGACCAGCGCCAACCGCTCGCGCGCCGCCGCGAGATTTTCGAACTGGCCACCCCAGACGATCCAGTAGCCGGACGGCAGCTTCAGTTTTGCTTCGATCTTCCGCTTCGCCTCCTCGACCACCGAGGCGATGTCGCGGCCGCGGACATTGGCGGTGACGACGATGCGCCGCTTGCCGTTTTCGCGCGAGACCTGATTTTGTCCCTCGGCGACGGAGAATTTCGCCAGCTGCTTGAGCGGCACGAAGCCGGAACGGCCCGCGGCGTCGGGCGGCAGGGCGACAGGGATGTTCTCGAGGCTCGTCGGATCGCTGCGCTGCGCATCGCCGAGCCGCACGACGATCGGAAAGCGGCGGTCGCCCTCGAACACCATGCCGGCCTTCTGGCCGCCGATGGCGGCGCCGATCACGTCGTGCACGGCGGCCAGCGACAGGCCGAGGCGGCCGATCGCCGCCTTGTCGACGATCACGTCCAGCACCGGCAGACCGCCGACCTGCTCGACCTTCACATCCTCGGCGCCCTTCACCCCGTTCATCACCCCGGCGACGACATTGGCGGCGTCGAGCATGGTCTTGAAGTCTTCCCCGAAAATCTTGACGGCGATGTCGCCCCGCGCCCCCGCCAGCAGTTCGTTGAAGCGCAGCTGAATGGGCTGGGTGAAATCATAGGCGTTGCCGGGCAGTTCGCCGACGCGCGCCTTGATCTTCTCGACCAGCTCCGCCTTGGGCAGCGCGGGGTTCGGCCATTCCGTCTGCGGCTTCAACATGATGTAGGTGTCGGCGAGGTTGGGCGGCATCGGGTCGGTGGCCACCTCGGCAGTGCCGGCCTTGGAAAACACATAGGCGACTTCGGCGAAGCTGCGCACGGCGTTCTCGACCTGAAACTGCATTTCCTGCGACTGTGACGGCGACGCGCTGGGAATGCGGTTGGCCTGCATGGCGATGTTCTTTTCGTCGAGCGTCGGAATGAACTCCTGACCGAGCGTCGTGGCGAGGACCAGCGACCCCGCAAAAATGCCGGCGCCCAGCGCCACGACCTTCATGGGCGCATCCATCGCCCGCGCGAGAATCGGCCCATACAGCCGCTTCAGCGCGCCGACGATGCGATTTTCGGTTTCCTCGACCGGCTGCGTGATCAGGATCGCGATCATTGCCGGGAAGAAGGTCATGGACAGCACGAATTCCGACGCCAGCGCCAGAATCACGGTGATGGCCATGGGATGGAACATCTTGCCCTCCACCCCGGAGAAGGTGAGGATGGGCACATAAACCAGAATGATGATCGACTGGCCGTAGACCGATGGCCGGCGCATCTCGTATGCCGATTCGACGATGGTCTGGAGCCGCTCGTCCAGTGTCGGCGGGCGGCCCAGCGACAGGCGCTTTTCGGCGAGATGGCGCAGGCTGTTTTCGGCGACGATGATCGCGCCGTCGGCGATCAGGCCGAAATCCAGCGCGCCGAGACTCATCAGATTGGCGCTGATGTGGCCCTGAAGCATGCCGGTGGCGAGCAGCAGCATGGTGACGGGGATGACCAGCGCCGTCACCAGTGCGGCGCGGAAATTCCCCAGCATCAGGAACAACACGAGAATGACCAGCAGTGCGCCTTCCGCGAGGTTCTTCGAGACTGTGCGGATGGTGGCGTCGACCAGCACGGTGCGGTCGAGAATGGTGCCGGCCTCGATCCCCGCCGGCAGGCTCTTGCGCACGCTCGCCAGCCTCGCATCGACCGCCGCCGACACTTCGCGGCTGTTGCCGCCGATCAGCATCAGGGCGGTCCCGATCACCACCTCTTCGCCATTCATGCTGGCGCTGCCCATCCGCAATTCGCGCCCGATCGCCACATCGGCGATGTTTTCCACCCGAACCGGCACGCCGTTGCGCGTGGCGATGACGGCCTTGCGGATATCGTCCTCGTTCTCGAGCCTGCCGCCGCTGCGCACGATCAGCCCTTCGCCGTTGCGCTCGATGTAGCCGGCGCCACGGCTGGCGTTGTTGCGCTCGATCAGGCCGGCGAGATCTGCGAAGGACAATTCGAGAGCATGCAGTTTCGCCGGGTCGGGCGTGACGTGATATTCCTTCAAGTAGCCGCCGAGCGAGTCGACGCCGGCGACGCCGGGCACGGTGCGAAGCTGCGGCTTGACGATCCAGTCCTGCACCGTGCGCAGATAGGCTTCTTTCTCGACGCGGGTGCGCAGCCGCTGGCCTTCGGGCGTCAGATAGGCGCCGTCGCGCTGGGGGCCGGGTTCGCCGTCGGCGACCGGCTTTGCATCGTTCCGGTAGCGCACGGCCCACATGTAGATTTCCGAAAGGCCGGTGGCGATCGGCCCCATATGCGCCTCGACGCCGGGCGGGAACTCCTCGCGCGCCATCGCCAGCCGCTCCGCCACCTGCTGGCGGGCGAAGTAAATGTCGAGCTTGTCGGAGAACACCGCCGTCACTTGCGAAAAGCCGTTGCGCGACAGAGAGCGGGTGTATTCCAGCCCCGGAATGCCGGCCATGGCGTTTTCGACCGGAAAAGTGACCTGCTTTTCCATCTCGAACGTGGAGAGTGCCGGGGCCAGCGCGTTGATCTGCACCTGATTGTTGGTGATGTCCGGCACCGCGTCGATCGGCAGCCGCATCAGCGACCATACGCCCAGCACGCCGGCAAGCACCGTGAGCAGCGTCACCAGCCAGCGCTGACGCACGGAAAAGCCGATCAGCGCCTTGATCATCGCGCCGGTCTCCGGGGCCGTGGCCCGCGCGCGGGACAGCGACCGGGCAACTCGTGCACGGCGCATTCGGCGTCGTCCGGGTGCAGCCTCTGCAACGCTCACTCCTCCGGGATCGTGCCCTTGATCAATTCGGCCTTCAGGATGAACACATTTGCGGCGGCGATCGTTTCGCCGGGCGAGAGGCCGGAGATGATTTCAACCGAATCGCCGTCGCTGGCGCCGAGTTCGACCTTGCGCCGGACGAAGCCGTCGCGCGTGCGCACGAAGACGCAGGTTTCGTTGTCGATCGACAACACGGCGGCGCGCGGAATCTTGACCCGCGCCGGAGCTGCGTTCAAGGCGATTTCGGCCTGCAACAGACTGCCCGGACGCAGGGCGAACTGCGGATTGGGGATCGACGCCATCACCTGCCCGGACCGGGTTTCGCGGGTGATCATGGCGTTCACATAGACGATACTCCCCGTGAAGTCCTTCCCGTCGGAGTTCTTCAGCGTCACGGTCTGGCCTTCGCGCACCAGCGGCAGATCGGCGGCCGGCACGGCGAGTTCCGCCTCCACCTGCGAGAGATCGGAGATGACATACAGCTCTTTCGTCTGCCCCTCGCCGCCCACCGGCTGGCCGAGCACGGCGAGGCGCTCGATGATCCGGCCGGCGAGCGGTGCGCGAATGTCCTTGCGGCGCAGCGACGGCAGCGGCTGCGAGGGCAAGGCGGCGATTTCGGTGTCGGCGAGGTCGAGCGCAGCCAGTTTCTGCCGTGCGAGATCGAGACGCAGCCGCGCTTCCGTAAAGGTGGTCTTCGCCTTCAGAAACAGCTGCTCGGCGGTGATCTTCTTTTCGAACAGGCCTTTTTCGCGGGCGAACAGCTTGGACTGAAGATCGTGGTTCACGACAGCGGCAAGATATTCGCTCTTGGCGTCGGCCACTTCGCGGCTTTCGAGCACCGCCACGACCTCGCCCAGCGCGACCCGGTCGCCCAGCTTCTTGCGCATTTCGAAGACGGAGCCGGCGACCTTGGTGGCGACGCGGGCGACGCGGTCCGGATCGGTGGAAATCGCCGCGGGCGCCGACAGAACGCGGGTGAGCGTTCCTGCCGCGGCGTGGATCACGGTGATCTTCGCGGCTTCGATCTGTTCGGGCGAAACCTTGACCAGATTGTCGGCTTCGGCGGGTTTGGCCGCGGCGGCAGGCGCAGCCGCCGGCTTCGGCGTACTGGCGGTGCGGCTCGTCAGCAGCCAGACAGCCAGAAGGCCGCAAGCCGCGATCACCGAAGCGAGAGCATAGAGGCGGGTGCGAGACACGATCAGCCGCGGGCTCCGAAGGAAGCGTCTGCGGGGTTCGTTGACTCGGCGATCATCGCCGGCCGGCGCCGCGGGTCACTCGGCGAGAAATCGCATGACATTGTAACGACGCCCAATTTCCTGCTCCCTGTCATGCCTCTGGCATCGGCCCGCGAGAGATTGCGCCTTATACCCGATCGTCGCAGCAGATGCGACAAGGGCGGCGCCGCCTTTTTTTGAGACAACGTCACTTTCCCGCTGAGCTTGCGCCAGAAGTCAGGACATCGCGCGCGCAGCGAAGACCATCAGCGGCTCGCGGAGGGCCGGTCCCGGGAGTAGTGGGCGTAATGCAGACGGCCCCCCATGGAAGATCGGCGGGTCGGGTCGCAACCCGTGACGCTCCAGCCGATGGGCGAAATCGTCCGGGGCCGGCGCGTGTCGCTGGAAGGCGCAATAGCGCGGCCGGCCAGAGAGCCGAAAGGCGAGCCGCTCGAGGCGGCGGTAGAGAGACGGGCCGTTGGGCATGGAGACGACGAGCGTTCCACCCGGCCCGAGCCGCTGCGCCAGCCACGCGAGCGCCGCATCGAGGTCCTCGACATATTCGAGTACGCTCGAACACAGGATCACGTCGAACCGGCGATCCGCCAGCGCGGTCGGATCGCCGATGCGGGCGGAGACGAAGGCGATGTCGAGATGCTCCGCCGCCGCCGCGGCGCGGGCGATTTCGAGCATCGCGCCGGCCGCATCGAGCGCCGTGACGCGGGCGTCGCGGCGGGCGCAGAGCCGCGACAGATGGCCCGGTCCGCATCCGGCGTCGAGCGCCTCGCCGCCGGGCGGGACATGGGCGTCGATCAGCCGCGACCAGATGGAAAGGCGCTCCCGGAAGGCGGCGCTTTTGTCGTAACGCGCGGAAAAGCCCGCCGCGATGCCCTCGTGCCACTCGACGCCGTCACGCGGCGGGCCGCCCGTCATGGCTCAAAGCTTTCCGCGGCGTTCCCCTCGCGCCGGCGCAGGATCAGCGTCACCACCGGATCGAAGGGAACATCCTGCGCGTAGATGGCCGCGACGCCCAGGGCAATCATGGACCGCGCCACCCGGCGCAGAAACCGCACGAGCCGCCGCGCCGGGCCGCCGCCCCGAATGGCGTAGGCGCCGGCGTAATGGACGATCTCGAACGGACGCGCGCCGAGATGATAGGAAAACCACGCCTTCGACAGCGCCAGCCGATGTGTCGGATCGCCATGCTGCGCGGCGAGGCCGAGCGGGCTCTGGGCATTGGGAAAGCGCAGAAGCAGATGGCCGCCGGGGCGCAGCAGCCGCGCGCAGGCGTCGAGCGCCGCCAGCGCGGCGTCGCGCTCCAGATGCTCGAACACGTCGAATGCGACGATCGTGTCGAAAGCCGTTGTTCCCGCGCATTTCGACAGATCGGCATCGAGGGTGGGAAATCCCGCGGCGCTGGCCGCCGCCTGAAGCTTCGGATCGATTTCTGCGCCGCAGACGTGGGCGCCGCGCGCGCGCGCATAGGCGAGAAACGCCCCGGCGCCGAAGCCGATCTCCAGCACGTCGGCGCCGGCAATGGCGCAGCGGTGCGTCTCGCCCGCAAAATATTCGGCGTCGTCGGCGTTGCAGACGAACAATTGTCCCCAGCCCTTCCAGGCGGCGTAACGGTCGGCGTCGTCGCGCGCGTCGCTCATGCCTCCTCCCGCCAGCAGTTGTTGGCGTCGAGCCGCCCGCGCCAATGCGGGAACAGCGCCAGCGCCGGTTCGTGGACGATGATCCAGTTCGCCTCGAAGAATCGTTCGAGTTCCGGGCTCCAGGAGGGCACGGTCTCCAGCCCGTCCGCCGTTTCGCGCGCGACGACATAGGGCAGGCCGTCGAGGAGCGCGAAAACATCGCGCAGATAGGCGCGCGCCGTGATCCAGCGGTGATTGTATTCGAATTGCAGCGCGGTGATCCGCTGCTCGCGCAGCAGCGGCAGGGCGCCGCGCAGAATGTGGAAATCATGGCCTTCGGCATCGGATTTCACCAGATGCGCATGGGCGACGGTCTCGCGCTGGAAATAGGTGAAAAGATCGACGGTTTCCGTCTCGACGAAGCCGCAGGGCGGCGGCGTATCGTCGCCGTGCAACGTGTCGACGCCGCCGTCTTCGCTCATCCGCGCCATTTGCGCCCGCCCGGAGCTGTCGGACGCGGCGAGAGCGCGGATATGAGCGCAGCGCCCGAGCGGATGCGCGGCCAGCGCCTGAGTCAGACGCCCGCGGGTTTCGGGGACCGGTTCGAAGACGTGAAGAGCCGCGTCCTCGACGCCCGCCGCCGCCAGTGCGTCGAGCATCGAAAGCGACCACTCGCCCTTGTTGGCGCCGATGTCGAAGATGACCAGCGGTCCTGCAGCGCGCGCGATGCAGCGTTGAACGAGGGCTTCGCCGTTGAGCGCGATGTCGTTGCGGCGTGGTTCGCCGCGGGCGGCGCAATAGAGCCGCCGTCCAACTCGCCAGGTCAGACGCCGCAGTGGCGGGACCTTACGCAGCAAGGCTTCGAGCAGCAGCGTCATGGCGCGGCCCTCTGCGCAAGAAGCTCCCGGACCTTTTCCAGAGCCTGCGCGGCGCGCTCGTCGACGCCATAGCCGCAGGCGAGGCTGCGGGCGCGCCCCGCCTGCGCGATCGCCTCTCGCGCGGCATCCTGCGCCAGCCAGAAAGCGACTTTGGCCGCAAGTTCGTCCGGCCCGTCGAACATCGCGCATTCGCGGTCTTCCGCAAAGAAATCGCGCGCCTCGGCGGTGCGCTCGTGCAGCATGAAACCACCCGCGGCCGGAATTTCGAAGGTTCGGGTGGTGGTCACGTCGCCGCTCACAGCGTCGCCTTGCGCTTCGCTGAGCAGGGAGATGACGATCTTCGCGCCGCCGATCGCCTTGGCGTATTCGCGACCGATCACCCCGTGGCCCTTCACATGGCGGGCGAGCGGCGGCCCGGCGCGCTCCCACGAATTGCCCCAGACCGCGAGATCGAGGCGCGGCGCCCGCTCCATCAGTCCGCGCAGCAGCGCCTCCTTCTTGGGAGACCACGCGCCGATGAACGCCGCGTCGCAGCGATAGAAGTCGTCCTCTTCCGCATCGAGCGTCGCCGGAAAATGGGTTTCCGGATCGAAGCCATGCGGCAGGAACGAGGCGTTTCGCGCGCCGAGGCGGGCAAGCGCGTCGAGGCTCCAGGATTTGGTGGTGAAGATCCAGTCGTAGTGCGGCAGCGCCGCCGGCAGGGTCGGGCCATGCAGCGTGAAGCTGAAATCCGGATAGACATTGACCGCGATCGCGCCGCCGGCGCGAATGGCGTCGATCGTCGCGGCGTCGACGCTGGTTCCCTTGTAGACAAAGAACAGATGCGGCCGCAGCGCGCGGGCGGCGTCGACCAGCGCGCGGCCGTAATCGGAGACGAACAGCGGACGAAGCGCACGCCGCGCCAGGCGCAACGGCGGGCTGCGCCAGGCGGGGAAGAAATCCGTTTCAGGAAGATTGACGACGCTGTGTCCGGCCCGGCGGAAAGCGCGCAGAAAACCGTAATCGGTCGCGCCCTGCCAGGTCGCGCAGCTCGACAGGATGCGCAGCGGGCCGTGGGTCATCACGCGCTCTCGCGCCGTGAGGTGGCGGCGAGCGCCGCGCGCAGGCCGTCGAGACAGCGCCGATAGTCCCAGCCGTCGATGATCTCGCGACTTTTCTGCGCCATTGCCGCGCGCATCGCCGCATCGCCGATCAGCGGCCGCAGCGCATCGGCCAGCCTTTCGATGTCGCGCGCGGGAAAGGCAAAGCCGTTCTCGCCGTGCCGCAGCAAATCGCGCCGGCAGCCGATTTCCTCGGAAAGCACGATGGGAAGCCCCGCACACATGGCTTCGTTGACGATGAGGCCCCAGGGCTCATCGGTCGACGGCAGAACGAAGATGTCGCAGGCGCCGAGCAGCTTGGGCATGTCCTGCTGATTGACAAAACCGGGGAAGACGACATGCGCCGGCCCCTGCGTCGCCAGCGTTCCGAGTTCGTCGCGCATTTCGCCGCTGCCCGCCAGCACGAGATCGAATTGCAGCCCTTCGTCCGTCAGCCTGTGCGCCGCGCGCAGCAGATCGTCGGGGTGTTTGCGTCGCTGCAGCTTCGAGACGAACAGCACGGCCGGGCGATCCGGCGACAGGCCGAGTCGTCGCCGGATATCGGCGCGCTGCTGCGGATCGAGCTGCGATGTGCGCATGAAACGGGCGTTGTCGACGGCGTAGGGAAACAGCGTGATCTTTTGCGCAGGCGCGCCCATGGCGCGATAAAAATCACGATTTGCGGAGCCGATCGCCAGAAAATGGTCGCACTGGCTGTAGAGCGCCGACAGAAGCGGTTTGCGAAGCGCCGCCTTGAGCGGTTTGCGCGTCAGTCCGAGGTGGGTTTCGCTGCGCATCAACACTTTCGCGCCGACCAGCCGCGCCGCGGCGAGGCCGAAGAAATTTGCGGCGGTGACATGGCCGTCGAGCCAGAGCGCATCGTAGCCGCCGCGGCGCACCGCCTCGAACATCTGCGGCACGAAACTGCGTTTCAGGCCGAAGGGTTCGATCTCGCGCCAGCGCGGACCCACGAACTGGCGCCGATAGCCGGAAAGGAGATCGATGTCCCACGCCACGGGCTGCTGAAAGCCCGGATCATTGGCCCCGCGCAGGCTGAAATCCGAGAGGTAAAGTGCGGTGACCTCGATGTCCGGCGTATCGTTCAGAAAGGCGTAGAGCGGCGTGAAATACTGGATGGGATGGGTGGCGATCACCGCGACTTTCGTCTTGCGTCCCGTCATCGCCGCATCCATGTCACTTCAGGCCTGTCGCGGTCGCCGCAGTGAAATAGGCGATCGTCGAATGCAGTCCGTCCCGCAGCGGCGTCACCGGGTTCCAGCCGAGCTGCCGACGGGCGAGGCCGATGTCGGGGCAGCGCTGTCTCGGATCGTCTTGCGGCAGGGGCCTGAACTCGACCGGCGCGCGCGATCCGGTCAGTTCCAGCGTCAGTTCCGCCAGGGCGCGGATGGTGAACTCGGCGGGGTTGCCGAGATTCACCGGGCCGGTGAAGGAGGCTTCGCTCTCCATCAGCCGCACGAGCCCGTCGACGAGATCGTCGACGTAGCAGAAAGAGCGCGTCTGGGCGCCGTCGCCGTACAGGGTGATGGCGTCGCCGCGGAGGGCCTGCATGATGAAGTTCGACACGACGCGGCCGTCGGCGGGGTGCATGCGCGGGCCATAGGTATTGAAGATCCGCGCGACCTTGATTTCCAGTCCGTGCTGACGGTGATAGTCGAAGAACAGCGTTTCGGCGCAGCGTTTGCCTTCGTCGTAACAGGACCGCGGCCCGATCGGATTGACATTGCCCCAATAGTCCTCGCGCTGCGGATGGACGCTGGGGTCGCCATAGACTTCGCTGGTCGACGCCTGGAGGATGCGGCATTTGAGCCGTTTGGCCAGTCCCAGCATGTTGATCGCGCCATGCACGCTGGCCTTGGTCGTCTGGACCGGGTCGTGCTGGTAATGCACCGGCGAAGCGGGACAGGCGAGATTGTAGATCTCGTCGACCTCCACATAGAGCGGCCAGGTCACATCGTGCCGGATGAATTCGAACCGCGGGTTGGTCAGCAGATGTTCGATCGAGCGCTTGGTGCCGGTGAACAGGTTGTCGACGCACAGCACGTCGTGGCCATCGCGCAACAGACGATCGACGAGATGCGACCCGATGAAACCGGCGCCGCCCGTGACGAGAACACGTTTTCGACTGTCGTACTGGCGAGGCACTCCGACTTATCCTCGATGAGAATGGAACAAAACCGGTTCGTTTCGTTTGCAAGCTCGCCGCGCCGATGTCAATCGGCGATGGCGCGAGGCTTGCGGGCGGTGACGAACAGGAAAGAGCCGCGGGCGTTGGCCATGCGGGCGATTTTTGCTTCCGGCGCCAAGCGCAGGACGATCGACCGCAGCCGGCGCGGCAGCGGAATGGCGTCGGCGTCCTGTCCGAATGTGTCGATCCGCAGGTCGTCGAAAAACAGGCGGGCGAGATCGCCGAGCGAATCCTTCGAATAATGCCGCGCCATGAAGCCGTCGGATCGTCCCCACAGGCACTCGTCCAGCGTCCGGCCGCGCCAGAAGCCGACAAGGTAGTCCCGCATGAGCGCCGCATAGGCGCTCATGCCGTCGATGTTGTAGACCATGAACCGCACCTCGCCGCCCGGGCGCAGCACTCTGGCGATTTCCCGAAGGATCGCGGCGGTCGCGGCGGAATGGTGGATGACGCCCCAGGACCAGACGAAATCGAAGCTTTCGTCCGGGAAAGCCAGGGCGCCGGCGTCCATCCGGCGAATGTCGGCGCCCAGCCCGGCGAGCGCGAAACGGCGCTGCGTCGCCTCGACGGAGGTTTCGGAAATGTCGATGGCGGTGAGGCGGGCTCCGGCCCGGGCCATCAGCTCCGAGTGCAATCCCATGCCGCACCCGATTTCCAGGACGTCGCGGCCCGAAAGCGCGGAAAACGGGATGATCCGGTCGAACGGGGCGTCGCCATGCGCGAACAGCCGCGCGCCATGAATGAAGCGGCGGTCCATTTCCGCAAAATGGGCCGCGCTGAAGCGTTCTGAGCGGATCGCGTCGGACCAGTCGTAGGACATGGTGTTGTCCGTCCACCAGCGCGCGTTGCCGGCCTGAATCTCGGCGACGCCGCTGTCGCGGGATCGTCTTTTTTCGTGAAACTTCATCGATCAAGGCTCCCGGCGCGCGGATCCCGGCGACGCCTCTATCACGACAATCGCCGCGGCGCTGCAACAAATTGAACTTTACGCGTTGTTTCAGATGGAATATCCGATTGATCACCGGGAGGGACGATGATCGCGCCTCGCTGGCGGGTCGACTGCGTGGTCGGCGCGCGGCCCAATTTCATGAAGATCGCGCCGATCCTGCGGGCCTTTTCGGCGGACGGCCGCTTTGCGACCCGCCTTCTGCACACAGGGCAGCATTACGACGCCGCCATGAGCGCGGTTTTCTTCGAGGCGTTGGACATTCCGGCGCCGGATGTGACGCTCGACGCCGGTTCGGGCGGCCCGGCGGAGCAGACCGGGCGCGCCATGATCGGGCTCGAGGCGACGCTGTCGGAGCAGCCGCCCGATCTGCTGGTGGTGGTCGGAGACGTCAACAGCACGCTGGCGGCGGCGCTGGTGGGCGCGAAACTGGGAATTCCGATCGCCCATGTCGAAGCCGGCCTGCGCAGTTTCGACCGTTCCATGCCCGAAGAGATCAACCGTCTCGTCGTCGACCGCCTCGCCGATCTGCTGCTGACCACGGAACGCGCCGCCAACGCGCATCTTCTGGCCGAGGGGGCCAAACCGGAGCAGATCGCTTTCGTCGGCAACGTGATGATCGATTCCCTGCGCTTTGCCGCGCCGCGCGCCGTTCCGGCGGCGCAAACCCTGGCGGCCCATGGCTTTGCGCCGCAGGCCGAGGGGTTCGGCCTCCTGACCCTGCATCGCCCCGCCACGGTCGACGACGGCGAAAAGCTGGCGCGCCTGATCGCGGCGCTCGGGCGGATCGCGGCGCGCATTCCGCTGTTCTTTCCGGTGCATCCGCGCACGCGGGCGGCCCTTGCGCGCCTTGGCGGCCTCGACATCGATCCCCGCCGCCTGTGTCTCGCTCCGCCCGTCGGTTATCTCGAGATGGTCGGGCTGATCCGCGACGCGCGGTTCGTCGTCACCGATTCCGGCGGCGTGCAGGAGGAAACCACGGCGCTCGGCGTCCCCTGTTTCACCTTCCGCGACAATACCGAGCGTCCCGCGACGATCGACTGCGGCGGCAATCGACTGGTGGGAACGGATCCCGCCGCGCTGGAAGCCGCCATCGCCGCATTTCTGCGCGATGGCGCTGCGCCGGCGCGCCTGCCCGAATTGTGGGACGGCGCCGCCGCGCCGCGCATCGCCGCCGCCATAGCGGGTTTTCTGGAGCGGCGGACCGGACCGCCCGTAGGGGCGGGACCCGCCTGATGCATATCCTGTTTCTCAGTCACTATTACATTCCCGAGGTCAACGCGCCGGCATCGCGCGTCAGCGAACATTGCCGGGCCTGGGCCGCCGCCGGCCACCGCGTCACCGTCGTTACCTGCGCGCCGAGCCATCCCGCCGGCAAAGTCTATCCCGGCTACCGCAACCGGTTGTTCTCGCGGGAGTTCATCGATGGTGTGGCGGTGGTGCGGCTGTGGACCTTCATCGCCGAGAACAAGGGGTTCGCCAAACGCACGTTCGGCTATCTGTCCTATTTCCTCGCCGCGAGCCTTGCCGCGCCGTTCCTGCCGCGCGCCGATGTGATCGTCTCCACCTCGCCGCAGTTTTTCTGCGGCCTCGCCGGGCGGATGCTGCGCGCCGTGCAGCGGCGGCCGTGGGCGCTGGAAATCCGCGATCTGTGGCCCGAGAGCATCGTGACGGTCGGCGCCATGCGCCGCGGCCCCGGCGTTCGGCTGCTGGAGGCGCTGGAGGCGAGCGCCTATCGTAGCGCCGACGCCGTCGTCGTCGTCACCGATTCCTTCGTCGATCATGTCGAGGCGCGGCGCGGTGGGCGCACAGGCGTGCATGTCGTCAAGAACGGCGTCGATCTCGAGCGCTTCCGGCCCGGCGCCGATGCCGCAGCGGCCAAGACCCGCTTCGGTCTTACCGGCAAATTCGTCGTCGCCTATGTCGGCACACATGGCGTCGCCCACGGGCTCGACACCGCGCTGGGCGCCGCGGCGCTGCTGCAGGGCGACACGCGCATCGCCTTCCTGTTCGTCGGTGACGGCGCCGAGCGTGCGCGCCTCGTCGAACGGGCGCGCACATTGGGTCTCGACAATGTGCACATTGTCGGGCAACTGCCGAAAGACGACATGCCGGCGGTGTGGACCGCGACCGACGCCAGCCTGATCCCATTGAAAAAAAGCGACACCTTCACACGCGTGCTGCCCTCCAAGATGTTCGAGGCCATGGCCATGCAGCGGCCCATTCTGCTCGGCGTCGAGGGCGAAGCCCGGGCGCTTCTGGAGGAATCGGGCGGTGGGATCGCCATCGAACCGGAAAGTCCCGGGGCGCTCGCCGCCGCGGTCCGCCGGCTTGCCGACGATCCCGTGCTCTGCGCCTCGCTGGGAACCCGCGGCGGCGATTTCGCGCGCCGCCATTTTGACCGGAAAGCGCTGGCAGCGCGCTATCTCGATCTGCTGGAGACGCTGGCGGAGCGCGGGACTTGAAAAGAATTGCGTTGGTACGGCCCTGCCTCCTCCCTGTCCCTCCCCCGTTTCACGGGAGAGGGGACGCACGGCGAGACATCGGGTGGTCTGCAATCGGTCTTGAAGCCTCGAATCTGCCCCCTCTCCCGCATGGCGGGGAAGGGTTGGGAAGGGGGCGCGGCCGCTGTTCCGCGGCGCGCGCAGCATGACCCCACTCTCGCGCCTGCGCCGGTTTCTGGCCTTTGCCCGGCACATTCCGCCGCGGCGGATCGCCCGGCGGCTGGTTCTGACGCTGCGCCGCCGACTCGGCGACATCGCGCTGCTTCGCGCCGAAAGCCCTGCGGCCCCGCCGCGCTCGGCCACGTTTCCGCCGCCCCTGTTCGCACCCCGCGCCGCGCTCGCGCCGCGGCGGGACGGCGCGGATATCATCTTCGATTTTCTGGGCGTCGAAACGCGCATGGCGGCGGGCGTCGTCGACTGGACGGCGCGGCCGGACCGGCTGTGGCGCATGACGCTGCACTACATGGAATGGCTGGAAGGCGCCGACGATGCGCTGTTCTTCACGCTCGTTGCGCAATGGCTCGCCGCCCATGACCCGAAGCGGCGCGGCGCCTGGCGCGACAGCTGGACACCCTATGCGTTGGCGCTGCGCGTTCGCGTGTGGCTGGAGGAGCTTGCGCGCCGCGGCGCATATGCGCCGCCGGAACTGCGCGCCCGTATGGAGGCCAGCGCCGCGGCGCAATTGCGCTGGCTCGAAAGCAATCTCGAAACCGACATCGGCGGCAATCATCTCGTCGCCGACATTACCACGCTGCTGCTCGGCGCCGCCTATTTCTCCGGCGACGAGCCGGCGCGCTGGCGGGCGCTCGGCCTGCGCCTGCTCGCGCAAGAACTGCAAACGCAAATCCTGCCCGACGGCGCGCATTACGAGCGTTCGCCCTCATACCAATGCCAGATTCTTGCCGATCTGCTGCGCTGCCGGCAGGCGCTGGGCGAAGATCCGCTCGATGGCCGGCTCGATGCGGCGCTGCGCGGCCTCGCGCAGGCTGTCGCCGATCTCGTCCACCCCGACGGCGCCGTGGCGCAGTTCAACGATTCCGGCCTCATGATGGCGCGGGCGCCCGCCGACTGCCTTGCCGCCTACGAGGCGTTGTTTCGCGAAAGGCCGGCGCCGCGCGCGGTCTTCGCCTTTCCGCACGCCGGCTGGTTCGGCGCGCGTTTCGGCGGAGATTACATCGTGGCCGATTGCGGTCGTATCGCGCCGGACGATCTCCCGGCCCATGGTCATGGCGATGCGCTCTCTTTCGAGTTCTCGATCGCCGGCCGGCGCATTTTTGTCGATCAGGGCGTTTTCGAATATGTGGCGGGCGAAAAACGCGACATTTCGCGCGCGGCGGCCAGCCACAATACGCTGGCGCTCGAGGGCGTCGATCAGGCGGCGTTTTTCGGCGCCTTCCGCTGCGGACGTCGGCCGAACGTCGTGTTGCGCGCTTTCGAGGCGCGGGCGGATGGTTTCACGCTCGAGGGCGCGCATGACGGCTATGCGCATCTTCCGGGGCGGCCGGTGCATGTGCGACGATTCGACGTGCGGCCGCAGGCGATCGTCGTGGAGGATCGGATCGAAGGCGCCTGCGCCCGCGACGCCTGTGTCGGTCTTCTCCTCCATCCCGACATCGAGGCGACGATCGACGGTCAGGTCGCTCTGCTCGCTGCGCGCGACGACCCGGAGCGCGTCCTGATCCGCCTGGAGGCCTCGCAGCCGCTGGCCCTTCACAGCGCTGTCTGGTGGCCGGACATGGGGGGCGAGCGGGCGACAAGCCGGATCGTTTTTGATATGCCGTCAGCCGAGCCCGTCGCCCGTTTCCTTTTGAGCAAGCCCGCATGAAACAGGTTCAGCAGAATTACCGCAGCGGCGAACTGGCTCTGGCGGAGGTTCCCGCGCCGCGGTCGAGCGCGGGCTCCATCCTCGTCGCCACGCGCGTCTCGCTGATTTCGTCGGGCACGGAACGCCAACTCATCGAACTCGCGAAGTCCTCGCTGGCCGGCAAGGCGGCGGCGCGGCCCGATCTGGTGCGCCGCGTGCTGCGCATGGCGCGGCGCGACGGGTTGCGGCCGACGCTGGAGAAGGTCTTCGCCAAGCTCGATACGCCCATTCCGCTCGGCTATTCGCTGGCCGGAGAGGTTCTGGAGGTCGGCCGCAAGGTCGAGGGGCTGCGGGTCGGCGATCGCGTCGCCTGCGCGGGCGCCGCCATCGCCAATCATGCGCAGATCAATGTCGTCCCCAAAAACCTCGCCGTTCGCATCCCCGACCGGGTGAGCGACGAGGATGCGAGCTTCGTCACGCTCGGCGCCATTGCGCTGCAAGGCGTGCGCCAGACGGCGCCGACGCTGGGCGAAACCGTCGTCGTCATGGGCCTCGGCCTCATCGGCCTGCTCACCGTGCAATTGCTGAAGGCCAACGGCTGCCGCGTGCTGGGGTTCGATCCCGATGCCGGCCGCGCGGCGCTCGCCGAAAAACTCGGCGCCGATCTGTGCGTGACCGAAGGGCTCGCGGATGCGGCGGCGGGCTTTACCGGCGGTTGGGGCGCGGATGCGGTGATTGTCGCCGCTTCCGCCAAATCCAGCGAACCGATCAATCTCGCCGCCGAGATCAGCCGTCTCAAGGGCCGCGTCGTCGTCGTCGGCCTCGTGGGCATGACCCTCGACCGCGAGCCCTTCTACAAGCGCGAACTCGATCTCCGGCTGTCCATGTCCTACGGGCCCGGACGGCACGACCCGGCCTATGAACTCGACGGACTGGACTATCCCCTGCCCTATGTGCGCTGGACGCAGCGGCGCAACATGGAGGCGTTTCTGGAACTCGTCGCACAGGGGAAGGTGACGCCGGCGGCGCTGGTGACACATCGCTTTCCGATCGACGACGCCATGAGCGCCTATGCGCTGATGGAAAAAGGCGAGCCGCATCTCGCCATCACCCTGACCTATTCGCAGACGCCGACGATAGAGCGGCGCCTCGATACGGCGCCGCAAGGAAAGCCGCTGACGGGACGCAACCGCGTCGCCTTCGTCGGTCTCGGCAATTACGCCAAAGGCGTCTTGCTGCCGGCTTTCAGAAGCGCCGATGTCGACCTCGCCTGCGCGGTCGCGGCGACCGGGCTGTCGGCCGCGCATGCCGGCAAGAAGCACGGTTTCGCGGCCATCGCCACCGATCCGGCGGAAGCCTTCGACGATCCGTCGATCGATACGGTGGTGATTGCGACGCGCCATGACACCCATGCGTCTTTGGCACAGCGAGCGCTCGCTGCCGGCAAGCATGTGTTCGTCGAAAAGCCCGCCGCCCTGACGCTCGAGGAGCTCGATGCGGTGATGGCGGCGGCGCAGGCGGCGCCGGGGGTTTTCACGGTCGGCTTCAACCGCCGTTTCGCGCCGTTGCTGCGGCAGGCCAAAGAGGCGCTGTCGCCGCGCGTGGGGCCGTTGGTGATGCTCTATCGCATCAATGCCGGCGCCATTGCGAAAGAGAGCTGGATCCAGCGCGAGGAAGGCGGCGGCCGTATCCTCGGCGAAGTCTGTCATTTCGTCGATGCGCTGAGCTTTCTGGCCGGCGCGCCGCCGGTCGAGGTGCAGGCGGTGGCCGCGCGCGGCCATGACGACGCCGTCTCCGTGCTGCTGCGCTTTGCCGATGGTTCGACGGGAACCATCGTCTATTCCTCGCTCGGCGACGCCGGCGTCGAGAAGGAATATCTCGAAGTCTTCGCCGCCGGCTGCGTCCTGCGCCTGCATGATTTCGTGCGGCTGGAGACGACCCGCGGCGGCAAGACAAGAACGGTGAAATCCGCACAGGACAAGGGTCAGAAGGCGATGATCGCCGCGTTTCTCGCCGCCACGCGCGGCGATCCCGCGCCGATGACGCTGGACGAGATCGAGGCCGTGAGCGAAGCGACCATCGCCATCGATGCGGCCTTGCGCTGCGGCGGCGAGGTTTCCGTCGGCAGAGGCGGTGCCGATGACGCATGACGCGCAGAAGCCCCCGATCAGGATGGGCCGCTTCGCGCCACTGTGGCGCCGGCTTGCTTCGCGCTTTTTCGCCAACCGGTTTTTCCGGCGGCGGGTCGCGACGCCCTGGGGGGCGTTCGACGCTTATGTGACGCCCGGATCGCATCTTGCTGTCCTGCGTCCGACCGGGGTGCGGATCGAGCAGGTGCATTTGCGCTTCATCGATCGCTGGGTCGAACCGAATTCCGTCGTCTGGGACGTGGGCGCCAATATGGGCCTGTTCGCCTTTCCCGCGGCGCTGAAGGCGAAGGCCGGTCATGTCTATTGCTTCGAACCCGATTGCGAACTCGCGGCGGCGTTGCTGCGCAGCTTGCGGCGGCCGCGCAATGCGGTTCTGAAGGTGACCGTGGCGCCGCTGGCGCTGTCCGATCGCAACGGGATCGCCTCGTTTCTCATCGCCGCTTACGGCCGCGCGATGAACAAGCTCGAAGGCCTCGGTCCCTGGCATGATCACCTTTACGTCGCCTCCGAACGTCGCATCGTCGCCACGGCGCGGATCGATGGCGTCGTCTCCGCGTTGGCGCCGCCGAGTGTGATCAAGATCGATGTCGAAGGCGCGGAAATGCTGGTTCTCGACGGCGGCCGTGCGACCATCGCCGCGCGTCGCCCGGTGATGCTGATCGAGGGGCCGGAAGGCCTCGCGCCCGCGCTGAACGCGTTTCTGAAGGAGCTAGATTACGTCATGCTCGATGGCGCGCAGGACGGCTTTCCGCGGCTCGCCTCCGCAGGCTGGGACACGGTCGCTGTTCCGCGCGAAAAATGGGAGGCGGAGCAGCGGACTCCGGGTGCGCCATGACCGGACCGCTCTCCATCACGGCGATCGTTCTCACGCGCAACGAAGAAATTCACATCGCCCGCTGCATCGCCAGCATCGAGGGACTCGTGTCCCGGATCGTCGTCGTGGACAGTTTTTCCACCGACGCCACGGTGGAGATCGCGCGCCGGCTCGGCGCCGACGTCTACGAGCGGGCCTTCCGCAATTACGCCGACCAGTTTCAGTGGGCGGTCGAGAATGCGAGCATAGGCACAGACTGGATTCTGCGCATCGACGCCGACGAATATTTCGAGCCGGCGCTATGCGAGGAGTTTTTTGCGCGGCTGCCGGCGCTGGCGTCCTCGGTCGCCGGGGTGCGGCTGAAGCGCAAGGTGATTTTCCGCAACACCTGGATTCGCCACGGCGGCTATTATCCGACCTTTCTCTTGCGGCTGTGGCGCAACGGCTGCGGGCGCATCGAACAGCGCTGGATGGACGAGCACATCGTGCTGGAGCGCGGCGAAACCATCACATTCGAGCAGGATTTCGTCGATCACAATCTCTCCGGCATCACCCGCTGGATTGACAAGCACAATCGCTACGCCACGCTGCAGATGGTCGATTTCATGGCGCTGGAGACGAAGTTGTTTCCGATCGATCGGGCGATCGAAACGGAACGGGGCTCGCAAGCGCGGCTCAAGCGCTTCCTGCGCAATCGCGTGTTCGGCCGCGCCCCGCTCTATCTGCGCGGCGTACTGTATTTCGTATGGCGCTACGTTTTTCGTCTCGGCGTGCTGGATGGGCGCGATGGGTTCGTGTTTCATTTTCTGCAAGGCCTGTGGAACTGGATTCTCATCGACGCCAAGATCGACGAAGCCCGCGCCTTCATCGCCGCGCATGGCGCCGAGGCCTTCAGAGAGCGGCTGAAGACCCATTACAATGTGGATCTGGGCGGCGGCGCCGATGGCTAGGCCTGTCGTTCTCGCCTGCATGGGCGCCGCCTGGCCGGGCTCCGACGCCAGCGGGCCGGTGCTGAGCCTTGCCGCCATAACCAGCGCGCTCGGCGGCGAATTCGATTTTCTGCGCCTCGCGCGCGACCGCCCTTTCGGCGCGCGCGAGGCATCGACTCCAGCGGGCGTGTGGCGGGACGGCGCGCGCTTTTGCGCCGGCCCGTTCGGCGCGAAAGGATCAATCCGCGCGCTAGGCGAAATCCCCTGCGATCTTCTGCTTCTCAATGGCGTGTTCGATCGCGATTTCACCATCCCCGCCCTGCTGATGCGCCGCTATGCCGGAAGGGCGCGAACGCCGGCGCTGCTTTCGCCGCGCGGCGAATTTTCCGTCGGCGCGCTCACCCTCAAAGGCGGTCGTAAGGCGGCGTTTCTTGCGGCCGGGCGCCGCGCTGGCCTGTTCGACACCATCCAGTGGCATGCGACCAGCGACGCGGAATGGGCCGACATCCGCCGGGTGTTCCCGGATGCGCGCGGCCATGTCGCGCCGAACATCCGTCCCCTGCTCGAGCCGCTCGCGGCGGTTCCGTCCGCGGACTGCGTCTTGCGCATCGCCTTTCTCGGGCGGCTGTCGCCGGTGAAGAATCTCGATTTCGCCTTGCGGGCGCTGGCGCGCGTCACGGCGCCGGTCGCCTTCGACATTCACGGCCCGGAGGAAGATGCGGCGCATGTCGAAGCCTGTCGGCGTCTCGCCGCGGCGCTTCCCGCCCATGTGCGCGCGCGTTTTTGCGGGGCTTTGCCCAATGCACAAGCGCGCGACATGTTCGCGGCCTGCGATCTCATGTTTTTGCCGAGTCGCAGCGAGAATTTCGGCCACGCGATTTTCGAGGCGCTGTCCTGCGGCGTGCCGGTGCTGATCGGCGACGCGACGCCCTGGCGCGACCTCGCCGCCGCCGACGCCGGCTGGGACCTGCCGCTGGGCAGCGAAGCGCCTTTCGCCGCCGTGATCGACGCGCTGGCGGCCATGGACGGGCCGTCTCGCGCGCGTCTGCGCGCCGGCGCCCGGCAGGTCGCCGAGCGCTGGCGGCAAAACAGTGACGCCGAAGCGCGCACCCGCGCCATGTTCCATGCCCTGCTGAAGGGAGGCGCGTGATGTGCGGCCTCGCCGGTGTATTCGCTTATGGCCACGGCGCGCAGCGCCCGAACGAGCGGGAAGGCCTCGCCATCCGCGATCACATGCGCGCCCGCGGGCCGGACGGCGCCGGCCTGTGGCGCTCGCCCGACGGCGAGACGATGCTGCTGCACCGGCGTCTTTCGATCCTCGATCTGTCGGCGCGCGGCGCGCAGCCGATGATGAGCGCCGACGGGCGTTTCGTCGTCGTCTACAATGGCGAAATCTACAATTATCCGGCGCTGCGCCGCATGCTGGAACAAGACGGCGCGCGCTTCGTCACCGACTGTGACACGGAACTGCTGCTGCATCTCTTCGCGCGCGAAGGCCCCGACATGCTTGCGCGCCTGCGCGGCATGTATGCCTTCGCGATCTGGGACAGCGCTGAAAGACGACTGCATCTCGCCCGTGATCCGCTCGGCATCAAGCCGCTCTATTACGCCGACGACGGCAAGACCTTCCGCTTCGCCTCGCAGGTCAAGGCGCTGCTGGCCGGCGGCGGCGTCGACGCCGCGCCCGATCCGGCCGGCGTCGCCGGTTTCTGTCTGTTCGGCTCGGTTCCCGAGCCTTTCACCTTCCACGCGGCCATCCGCGCCCTGCCCGCAGGTCATGCGCTGACCATCGATGCGGACGGCGCCGGCGCGCTGCGCGCTTTCGAGACGGTTGGGCGCCTGCTGACGGCCGTATCGGCGCCGCCCGGCGCCGATACGGCCGCCGCGGCGATCGAGGCGCTGCGTGGCAGCGTGGCTGCGCATCTGCTGGCGGACGTTCCGGTCGGACTGTTCCTGTCGGGCGGCGTCGATTCCGGCGCGCTGCTCGGGCTCATGCGTGCGGCCGGCGCAAGGGACGTCCGCGCTATCACTCTGCGTTTCGACGAATTCGCAGGCTCGCCCTTCGACGAAGCGCCCTGCGCGGCCCGGCTCGCGGCGCTTTACGGCGCGCAGCACATCGTCCGGCAGGTGACCCCGGCGGAATTCGCGGACGACGAGGACGCCGTGCTGACCGCCATGGATCAACCGAGCATCGATGGCGTCAATGTCTGGTTCGTCGCCAAGGCGGCGAAAGAGGCCGGGTTGCGGGCGGCGCTGTCGGGTATCGGTGGGGACGAGGCTTTCGCCGGTTATTCGACCTTCCAGCGGCTGCCCTGGATGCATCGGCTGCGCCGGCTGCCGGCGCGCCTGCCGGGGTTCGGCGCCGGCTTTCGCCGCGCCTCGACGCGCCTCGCGCCCGGCCTCGCCGCCCGCCATCCAAAGGCTGTGTCGCTGTTCGAATGCGGCGACGGCTTCGAAGCCGGATATTTCCTGCTGCGGGCACTGTTTCTGCCGCATGAACTGCCCGCTCTGCTCGGCCCGCGCCTCGCGCGCGAGGGCTTGGAGCGGCTCGATCTCCCCCGGCTGCTGCGCGCGGCCGATGCGCCCGGGCTCGACGATTGCCGCCGCATCTGCGCGCTGGAAAGCGGCCTGTATCTGCGCAACCAGCTCTTGCGCGACGCCGACTGGGCCGGCATGGCCCATTCGGTGGAAATCCGCACGCCCTTCGTCGACCGCGATGTGCTGCGCGCTGCGGCGCCCATGCTGCCGGGCCTTGCGCCCGGCGCGGGAAAGGCCTTGCTCGCGTCGGCGCCGCGCCCGCCCTTGCCCGCGGACATCGCCGCGCGGCCGAAAAGCGGCTTCTCCGTGCCGATGCGCTTCTGGCGCGGCGAAGGTCCGGCGGCGCGACTGGGCTCGCGCGGCTGGGCGCGGCGCGTCCTCGCCGCCGCTGGCGTCGAAACAGGAGGGTCGGCATGAGCGGCCGCATCATGCATTGCTCGGCGCTGCTCGAGGCCGGACAGGGTGGCATTGCGCGGGTCGCCCGCATGAGCGCCCGGGCGCTGATCGAAAACGGCGCGCAGATCGATCTGCTCAGCTTCCTCGACACGCGCAAGGTCGCCATCGGCGGATTCGCGGCGTCTCGCGGGCGTAGCGACAAGCGGCTGTTTGCTGCGCTCACGCATCTTTACGGCCTGCGCGCGTCACATGCGCTTTACGATTCCGTCGGCATCGCCAAAGCGCATCCGCGACTGCTGCGGTTGCCGTACGGGCTGTGGATGATGGGCATCGAGAGCTGGGAGGACATGCGCCCGGATCATCTCGCCTGCATGCGCCGGGCCGATCTGGTGATCGGCATTTCCGACCATACGCTAGCCCGGCATCAGAATGCGCACGGCGCGCTGCGCAACGCCCGCCGCTGCTGGCTGGCCACGGAACAGGACGAGCCACCGGAAACGCCTGCCCATTTCACGGGTCTGCCGCGTGTGCTGATCGTTGCCCGGATCGACGCCGCCGAGGGGCTGAAGGGGCACGACGCGCTGCTCGACGCCTGGCCGACGGTGGTCTCCGCCGTTCCCGCCGCGCGTCTGTCGATCGTCGGCGAGGGGTCGGGTCTCGACGCCCTGCGCGCCCGCGCCGGGGCGTCTGCCGTGGCGGGCGCCATCGATTTCTTCGGCCATGTGGGCGAAGATGCACTGGCGGCGCATTTTGCTGCGGCGCATGTGTTCGCCATGCCCAGTCGACAGGAAGGATTTGGCATCGCCTACGCCGAATCCATGCGGTTTGGCCTGCCGGTCGTCGCCTCCTCGGCCGACGCCGGGGCCGAGGTCAATGTCGACGGGGTCACCGGCTACACGGTCGCGCCCGGCGATCGCGGCGCGTTGGCCGAGGCGCTCGTGCATCTGCTGCGCGATCCCGCTCTCTGCGCGGCGCTGGGGGCGGCCGGCTTCGCGCGTTGGCGCACACATTTCCGCTACGCCTGTTTCGCCGAGCGCTTTCTCGGCATCTGGCGGGAATTCGCGGGCGAGGCGCAGCGATGAGCGGCGTCTTTCACGCCATCGCTGCGGCGCGCGCGGCGCGCCTCCTTGCCGCAGCACCGCCGGAGTTCTGGTTGTGCGCCGCCTGCTCCCGGTCGATCTCCGACCCGGAAAGGCTCCCGGCGGTGCGCGCGGCCGCCGCCGGGGTCGATTGGGACGCGGCCCTCCGCTTCATCGCGCGGCACAGGATCTGGGGCCGGGCCGCGGAGGCCTTGCGGGCGGCGGGCGTGACGCCGCCGCCGCGCGCAGCGAAACGGCTGGAAGCGCGGGTCGCCTCCATGACCCGCCGCAATCTGGCGCTCGCCGCCGAGACGGCGCGTTTGCAGCAGGCGCTGACGGGCGCGGGCATCGATGCGCTGTTCGTGAAGGGCGCCACTCTGGAGGCGCTCGTCTATGGCGATTACGCGCTCAAGCACAGTCTCGACATCGACCTTCTCGTTGCGTCCGCCGATGCGCTGCGGGCGGGGGCGCTGTTCGAAAGTTTCGGTTACGAAGCACGGCCAGCCCTGACGAATATCGACCCCGCGCGCTTCGCGCTGATCTTCGCCTCGATGCGGGAATGGGAATTCCACGATGCGCGCGGCATTGTCGCACAGCTGCACTGGCGTCTCGCCTACAACGACCGGCTCGCCGCCCGCTTCGATCTCGGCGCGGCGCGCCAGAAGATCGATGTCGCGGGCGCCGCCGTCGACACGTTGCGGCGAGAGGAACTGTTCTCCTATCTGTGCGTCCACGGCGCCCAGCACAGCTGGTCGCGGCTGAAATGGCTGGCCGATCTCGCCGCAGTGCTGGCGATGGGGCAAGGCGATCCACAGGACGCCGAAAAACTGCTTGCCGCCGCGGAGCGGCTCGGGGCTGGCCGCTGCGCCGCGCAGGCATTCCTGCTGGCCGAGCGCCTGCTCGGCGTCGCGCCGCCGTCCGGCCTCGCACAACGCAGGATGGGCCTCGCGGAGACGGCGCTGGAGTGTCTGGCCTTGCGGGCGATGCTGGCGGGCGGCGCGACAGACATTCGCCCCTCGGCGATCGCCTCCACGCTCGCCCTGACGCTGCTCGGAGAGGGGACGGGTTTTCTGGCGAGCGAACTGCGGCGGCAGGCGATCTCGGCGCCCGACGTGGCGTTGGTGCCGTTGCCGCGACGCTTTGCCTGGCTTTATGTCGTGCTGCGGCTTCCGCTTTGGGCGCTGCGACGGGTTCGGAGAGGGCTATGATTTTCGATTTCGAGCAGTTGCGCGCCCGCGTCGCGCGCCGCGAGGCGACCATCGGCGTCGTCGGCATGGGCTATGTCGGCCTGCCGCTGGCGCTGGCTGCCGTTGCTGCCGGTTTCAGGGTCGTCGGTTTCGACGTGGACCAGGCCAAACCTCAGGCGGTGCGCGCCGGCAGGAGCTATCTCGCCCATATTCCCGACAGCGCCGTCGCCGCCGGGGTCGCCGCCGGATTACGGGCGACCGACGATTTTTCCGGGCTTGTCGAGACCGACGCCATTCTCGTCTGCGTGCCGACGCCGCTGACGCGACATCGCGACCCCGATCTCTCCTTCGTCGAGCGCACCGGTGAAACCATCGCCGCCCATCTGCGGCCGGGGCAGCTGGTCGTGCTGGAATCGACCACCTGGCCCGGCACCACGCAGGAGGTCCTGCGTCCCATTCTCGACCGCTCGGGCCTCGTCTGCGGCGCGGATTATTTTCTCGCCTTTTCGCCCGAACGCGAAGACCCCGGCAATCGTGACTTCGAGACGAAGACCATCGCCAAGGTGGTGGGGGCGGATGACGAGAAATCACGCACCCTCGCGCTGACGTTCTACGGCGGCATCGTCGACAAGGTCGTCGGGGTGAGCACCGCCCGCGCGGCCGAGGCGGCGAAGCTCACCGAAAACATCTTCCGCGCCGTCAATATCGCGCTGGTCAACGAGTTGAAAGTAGTGTTCGACCGCATGGACATCGACGTGTGGGAGGTAATCGACGCTGCACGGACCAAACCCTTCGGCTTCATGCCCTTTTATCCGGGGCCAGGACTCGGCGGCCACTGCATCCCCATCGATCCCTTCTATCTGACGTGGAAAGCGCGGGAATACGGGCTCTCGACGCGCTTCATCGAGCTGGCCGGCGAGATCAACACCGAAATGCCCCGCTATGTCGTCGACCGGCTCGGCGCAGCGCTCGACCGCGCCCTGCAGCGCGGGTTCGTCGGCACGCAGATTCTCGTCGTCGGCGTCGCCTACAAGAAGAACATCGACGACATGCGCGAGAGCCCGGCGTTGACCATCATCGAGATGCTGGAGGCGCGGGGCGCCCGGGTCGCGTTTTTCGATCCGCTGGTGCCGGTGTTGCCGCCGACCCGCGAACATCCAAAACTTGCCGGCAGAGTCTCGCTCGCCGCTGCGGAGTTGCGCGCGGGCGCCTTCGCCGCCGCCGTAGTGGTCACCGATCACGATGGGGTCGACTATGCGGCCGTTGCGGGCTGCGCAGCGGTGGTCGTCGACACCCGCAATGTCTTCGCCCGGCAGGGCGTCGCTGCGGACAACATCGTCAAGGCGTGAGCCAGTTGGCCGCGGCCAACTCTCGACTGAAGCGGCGTGCTCGCGCCCAATTGGTTAATTTCCGTTTACGATAATTCGGTTGCAGCTGCGCCCGAATCGTGGCTTCGTGAAACGGAACAAATACGTTTTCGCTGTTGAAAGCGTATCGAGAGACCAAATCGTGGCCACGGCAGTCAACCGTTCCAGTTCGGCGACATCGGATGCGCGCATTTCCGCCCATGCGCGGCTTCTGTCCGATCAATTGCAGTCGCTCGGCGCGCGGCTGTTTCCGCCCGACAGCCAGAAGACGCTGCGCTCCTTTTCCTCGGGCGAAGCGGCGAAGCTGCTGCGCGTGTCGGACGGCTATCTGCGGCAATTGTCGCTGGATGGCGTCGGCCCGATTCCGCAGACCAGCGCCTCGGGACGGCGCTCCTATGCGCTGGCGCAAATCAACGAACTGCGCCGCCACATCGCCGCGGTGAAGCCGCGCGACGCGCAGGCGGTGCTGCCGCGCCGCAGACCCGGCGAAAAGCTGCAGACCATCGCCTGCACCAATTTCAAGGGCGGCTCCGCGAAGACGACGACCTGTCTTTACCTCGCGCAATATCTGGCGCTGTCCGGATTTCGCGTGCTCGCCGTCGATCTCGATCCACAGGCGTCGCTGTCGGCGATGCTGGGATTGCAGCCCGAATTCGATCTCCGCGAGGGCGATACGCTCTACGGCGCCATCCGCTACGATGCGCGCCGCCGGCCGGTGCGCGAGTGCATCCGCAAGACCTATTTCGACGGGCTGGATCTCATCGCCGGCAATCTCGAACTCATGGAATTCGAGCACGAGACGCCGCAGGCGCTGGCGCGAGGGCAGAGGCCCGACGGCGGCATGTTCTTCCAGCGGGTGGGCAAGGCGCTGGCGGAGGTCGAAGGCGACTACGACATCATCGTCATCGATTGTCCGCCGCAGCTCGGCTATCTCACTCTCGGCGCCCTGTGTGCGGCGACGTCGCTGCTGATCACCATCCATCCGCAGATGGTGGACGTGGCGTCCATGTCGCAGTTCCTGTTGATGGCCTCCGACCTTATGGCTGTCGTGCGCAAGGCGGGCGGCGATCTGCGCCATGATTTCATCCGCTACGTCATCACCCGCCACGAGCCGCACGACGGCCCGCAGTCGCAGGTGGTCGCGCTGCTGCGTGGCCTGTTCGGCGACGAGGTGCTGGCGGCGACAGTGTGGAAATCGACCGCCATCGCCGACGCTGGCCTGACCAAGCAGTCGCTTTACGAACTGGAACGGGGCGTCGTCGGGCGCGCCACCTATGATCGAGCGATCGAGTCGCTCGAGGCGGTCAACAGCGAGATACTCGGGTTGATACTTCGCGCCTGGGGGAGGGCGGCATGACCCGTCGCAATGTCCTGAAGTCGCTCATCGAGGAGCAGTTGGCCGCGGCCAACGCGCCGGGCGCCGCGGTCGCCGAACCGCGCGACCGCGTTCTGGCCGGCCCGGTACGGGCCATGAGCCTGACCCTCGATCGCATCGAGGAGGAATCGCGCGCCCTGCAAACGGCGCTGGCGACCGGCGCGGTGGTCGTCGACCTAGACCCCGACCTCGTCGAAGCGTCCTTCCTGCGCGACCGGCTGCCCAATCCTGATGATCCGGCCTTCGCCGCGCTGAAACATTCGCTCCGCGAGCATGGGCAGGAGGCGCCGATCCTCGTGCGTCCGCATCCCTCGCGCGAGGGGCGCTATCAGGCCGCCTACGGTCATCGCCGCCTGCAGGCGACACGCGAACTCGGCCTGAAGGTGAAAGCTGTCGTGCGGGCGCTGGACGACACCCAGCTCGTCCTCGCGCAGGGCATCGAAAATTCCGCGCGGCGCGATCTCTCCTTCATCGAGCGCGCATTTTTCGCGAGGGCGCTGGAGGATGGCGGATACGAGCGACCGTTGATCATGGCGGCGCTGTCGACCGACAAGACCGAACTTTCCAAGCTGATTTCGGTGGCTCGCGCGGTTCCGGACTCGATCGTCCGGGCGATCGGCCCGGCGCCCCGAGCCGGCCGCCGGCGCTGGTTGCAGCTTGCCGAATTGCTGCAGGCATCGGGCGCCGCAAAGCGCGTCGAGACGACGCTCGCTGCGGCGGATCCGCCGCGCGATTCCGATGCGCGCTTCCTCGCGGCGCTCGTCGCCGCCGCGCCGAAACGGAACGCCGCGCCGCCCGCAGCTTCCCTGGCCGGCGTGCCGCTGGCGCGCGTGTCGCGCACGGCGCAGGCGACGCTCGTGCGGCTCGACCGCAAGGCGGACCCGGAATTTGCCGATTATGTCGTGGAGCGCCTCGGCGCGCTCTATGAGGAATACCGCGCGCGCACCCGGCGGGACATCGCGTAAGTCACAACCAAGAGGATCAGACCGCAAAAGAAAAAGGCCCCCGAAACGTCGTCCCGGAAGCCCTTCTCATAGTGTTGCAACTGGAGAATCCCACTTCCGCGAATCGCTGTCAAGAGTCGGCGCCGTTTCGGCGAGCGGATTTCTTTTGCCCGAACGTGTGAGGCCTGGCCTCGCGCGGGAAAGAGGCAAGAGATCATGCAGACCATTCCCACGACGCCCTTCGGGCGGCGGCCGTTGTCGCTTGCCATGGTGGCGCGCGAGGCGGCGATCAGAGAGTTTGCCACGCAGCCGCGCGGGCCAGAAGACGTCGTCCACAAGTGGCGGCTGTTCCGGGCGCTCACCGAGGCGAAGGCCCCGCTCGGCGTCACCGATCGCGCCCTGTCGGTGCTGCATGCGCTGCTGAGTTTCCATCAGGAAACGACGTTGTCGCTGGAGGGCGACGCCGGGATCGTCGTCTTCCCCTCCAATCGCGAGCTGTCGATCCGCGCCCATGGCATGGCGCCGGCGACGCTGCGACGCCATCTCGCCTGTCTCGTCGAGGCCGGGTTGATCCTGCGCCGCGACTCGCCCAACGGCAAACGCTTTGCCCGCCGGGGGCCGGGCGGCGCGATCGCCGACGCCTTCGGCTTCGATCTCGCGCCGCTGGTCGCAAGAGCTGCGGAAATCGAAAATCTTGCAGAGGAAGTTCGCGCGGAAAACCGCGCCATCGCTCTGCTGCGTGAAAGGATCACCGTGTCGCGGCGCGACATCGCCAAGATGATCGAAGCCGCCATGGAAGCGGGGCTGCTGGCGTCTGGCAACGAGGCCACGAGCCGGCTGGCGGCGCTGGCGGGGAGCTATTCCCGCAAGCTTTCGCGCCCGGACCTCGCGGCTTTGGCGGAAGCCTTTGCGGATCTTGCGACAGAACTGCGCAAGATCCTGGAAGATCATGTAAAACTCGAAAATATGCGCGCCAGTGAGTCTCAAATCGAGCGCCATATACAGAATCAAACCACAAATATTCTCGATCTTGATCCGCGCCTCCAAAAAGGGCAGGCGGCGCCATTCGAGACGCACGACGAAGAGCCCGCATCCCCATCTTTGGCGCGGGACGAAACCGGGACCGTCAGGCGTCCGACGGGCGAAACGCCGCGGGCGTTTCCGCTCGGCATGGTCCTGAGCGCATGTCCGGATATCGGCGATTTCGCGCCGGGCGGAATTTCCTCCTGGCCCGAGTTCATCGCCGCAGCGAGCGTCGCGCGGCGCGCCATCGGCGTGTCCCCGGACGCCTGGCGGGACGCGCAGGAGATTTTGGGCGAACAGAACGCAGCGATCGTCGTCGCCGTCATCCTGCAACGCGGCGCAGAAATCCGATCGGCTGGCGGCTATTTGCGGGTCCTCACCGCCAAGGCGCGGGCCGGAGATTTCTCTCTCGGCCGGCCGTTGATGGCGCTGTGGCGTGGGCGGGTGGCGACGGCCGGGCCATTGCGGCGAGCAGTCTCCTGAGCGCCGTTTTTCTACGACACCGCAGGCATGTATATCTGTGACGACCGGGGTGTGGAATCTCCTCAAAGGCGGTGATTTCGCCAAGACAGATATGTCGTAAGAAGCCTGTCAGGCGCCCTCGGCGCCGTGTCACCGGTTCGCCGAGCCCGACAGCGCCCGCGCCAGCGCGTCGCGGGCGGATTTGGGCGCGAGATTTTCGTCATAGGGCGTCGGGCGCGGGCAGGCCCAGCGCGGACCGCAATTGGCCCAGCGTCCGAGCGTTCTGAAGGTCGAGGACGGGCCTTCGTCGGCGCGATACCACGAATAATTGTCGGAAAAATCCCAGCTGGTGATCATCTTCACCGCGGTGCAGGACACACAGGTCGCGACAAAGCCATGGACATAATCGGCGACGAGCTTGTCGCGTTCCGTCATGTCCTCGATCATGCAGTCGTTGACGTCGAGTTCGGTGATGTAGATCTGCAGTCCGCGGGCGGCGAGATCGTCGAGGAAGGCTTTGAACGGCTTCCAGTCCGGGCGGCGCGGATCGTCCATCCACTGCGGCACGAGATGCGCTTCGAGACCGACGGCGTCGAGCTTGCGCCCGGCGTGCAGAAGCTGATCGACAAGCTCCAGCAGGGCGGGTCGCATGGCGCGCCCGAACCGGTCGCTCTCGCAATTGGCCTCGTTGAGATAGAAGGCGGTTTTGGTGGGACCGCCGTATTTCTCGGCGAATTCGAAGGCCTTGAAGATATAGCCCGGCGCGCCGCCCGGCCCCGGCTCGAAAGCCGAAAGCCATGGACCCTGCCGCCAGCGATCATGGCCGGTGACGAGACTCCAGGGCTCGAGCGGTTCGTTGACCAGCCCGCACCAGGGCATGATTTGCGCGCCCCTGTCGCGATCGAGCGTCGCAAAATGCGCGAACACATCGGCGAAATGGCTCTCGAACGCCCCCGCCAACCGCGCGCGGGCGGCTTTTGACTTCGTTTTTGCGAGGGCCTTTACCCAGTCGGGGAGCCAATCGTTCCAGATCAGCGCATCGCCGCGCACCTTCGCGCCAATGCGCGTCGCGACATCGACGATGTCGTCGACTTCGGTCCAGGTCGAATAGGTCTTGCCGTCGGCCTTGCGTTCGCACGCGGTGGAGACCGGATGGAGCGAGCCATATTTGAGGCTGCTGCCCATCACGATCACGCGCGGCTTTTCCTTCTGCAACGCCGCGAGGAAGGCCTGATCGTAGATGCTCTCGCCCTCGAGATGCGCGCCCCAGAGAATGCGCGGATCGACGTCGCCGAGAGCGGTCGGCACGGCGCGCGCATAGGCGGGCGCCCGCGTCGCATCCCGGCATCGCTTTTCCGCGGCGGCGCGCAGGGGCGGAAAGGCCAGCGCGCCGATCAGTCCTGCGCACAGCGCCCTGCGCGAGGGACCGGGGCCGCCGGGAGGGTTCGAGGCGTTCATGACGGCGTGTTCATCCCCCGGCAGGTCGACGGCCGTTCCGGCGGCTCTCCGCGCTGCTTGCAGAGGGCCAGATATTCCTCGATCGAATCGACAAGGGCCTGTTTCAGCTCCGCCGGAGATTGGCCCTGAAAAGTGGTCACGTCGCGCAGGTTCGTCACCTCGCCATGAAGGATTTCGGCGTCCGGGTCATAGTCGACGACCGCCTCGTAGCTCTTGTAGCTCAACGTGCTCATGGCGTGGTCTCCGCTTCGACCGGAAAACGTCGGATCGACGGCGCCGTTTCCTTGTCATCCCCCTCGCGCGAAAACAGCACGAGCAGCACGACGGCGAACTGGGCGAAGATCACCGTCTTGGCGGCGAGGCCGATCGCCGAGCTGATGATCGCCAGGAAATAGACGAAGAGGATGGTCGCGCCGGAGCGGCAGAGCCGCCAATATTCGAACAGCAGCGCGAACAGGCCCATGCAGAAGAACACGGTCATCCAGGCGCCGTAATGGAACAGCAGGGCCAGCCAGTTGTTCTCGATGCCGATCTCGATGCCGAGGCTGGCGAGCGCCGAGTCGACGACGTCGCTGCGCGGGCCGAGCAGGATTTCACCGAGTTCGAAACGGTCGAACAGTTGCAGCGCGATGAGGCGCGCCTCGCCGGAGCCATTGTCGTCGACATAGCGCGACAGAAAGGCGTCGAACACGCCCGCCTGCGCGGCGCCGACGAAGACCGCCGATAGCGCCGGCGCGATCACGAAGGCCGCCAGCGCGCCGGCGGCCGGGAAGCGCGCGCCCGACAGGAGGCTGGCGCCTTTGCGCAGTGCGATTGCGGCGAGAAAGATCGACGACACGGCAATGGCGGTGCGGCCGCCAAAGGCGATCATTCCCAGCGCAGTGACGAGCAAGGCGATGCTGCGCCATATCGCGGTCAGCTTCGCATCGCCGCCGAGCGCGAGGCAAAGGATATAGGCGCCGGTCGTCGAGGCGTTGAGCAGGGGATGGCCCAGCAGCGCAGTGGCGCGCCGATCGCCGATGACCGGCGCGCCGCCGATGACATAGGGGAACAGCCGTTCCTGCGTGACATATTCGAAGACGCCGATCGTCGCATTCAGGCAGATGGCGACATGCAGGATTGTTCGCAGCGCATTGCGTTGCGGCGCGCGCATGTCCTCGATCATCGACAGTGCGATGATGGCGAGGGCATAGGGTTCGAACAAGGTCGTCACCTGCGTGCGCTGATTCAGCAGGCCATGGGCGAGCAGCAACGCCCACATGCACAGGAAATATGCGGCGCCGGGAAACCGCTCGGGGAGCGACGCGATCCACCGGAGCGGATGGCGCCGCAACAGCAGATCGACGGCGAAGGCCAGCAGGGCGACGAATGTCGACGGATGCAGCTTCTGCCAGAACGGGGAGTCGGCGGAATCATATTCGACGCCGAGCAGGGACAGCGACATCGGCGAGACGGTGAAGAGAAGCGTGATCGCGACGATCAATGCGCGCCCGGCGAGGCGCGGCGTGCAAATGCGCTCGTTGCGGGCAAGGGCCGGCATCAGGCGCTCGCCCGTGTGCGCATCCTCGTCCCGCGCCCTGCGTCGACGCTGTCCCGTTCGCCCATATCCGTCAGGGTCGCGCGCCAGCGCCGATCGCGCGCGCGTTCGGCGACGAGCTGGGCATCGACGGCGCTTTCGTCGACGTCCGCAGCTCCGGCGCCGCAATCGAGAACCACCAGATCGAATCTGTCGATCCACGGGCCGGTGAGGAACGCGGCATCGGCGTCGTCGATGGCGAGAGCGAGACTTCCACCGCTGTCACGGTCGCGGCGGCAGGAAAAGAACTGCGGCGCCCGGTCGTCCGGTCGTCCGACCGGCGCGAGATGCGGCCGCATCTTCGACAGCGCCGGCCGTGTGCGGTCGACGTCGACGATCAGCACCTGCTCGCCGGCTTCGCAGGCGGCGAGCGCCAGCGACAGCGCCAGCGTCGTGGTCCCGGCGCCGTGGCGGCGTCCGCTCACGGCAACAATCAGCGGCCCGTCGTCGGAGGGCTCGCCGAGCCGCGCGTGAATGCGCTCGATCGCTTCGCGCCAGGCGGACCCGGGCGATTCCACGGCGTCCATAGCGCAGGCCAGCGTGTCGCCGTCCAGCCCATCGCCAGCCGCGCCGAAGTCGGGCAGAGGGAAACGCTCCGCAGCCGGGGCGCGTCTTCGTGGCTCCGCCGCATCGTGATCGTCGTATTCGTCCTGCCCCTGCCCCTGAGCCTGCGCCTCACCGGCGCGCGCGCGTCGCCGCGTCGCATATTCGGCAAGCAGCGCCGCGACGATCCACAGATTGATGCCGCCAGCGAGAGCGATGACCAGCGCCGGCAGGGTTTTCGGGCTTACCCGGCCCTGCAGCGCCAGCGGCTGGTTGATCAGCACGGGATTGGGCGAGGAGAAAATTTCGCGCCGCGTGCTTTCGCGCGCGGCCAGCGACTTCTGGTAATTGTCGCGCAGCGATTCCGCGCGGCGCTCGAGCTCGTTGAGTTCGATGCGATTGTCGCCGGAATCGGTGATGGTTTTTTTCAGCCGCGTCACCTGATCTTCGGCCTGACGCTCGACGTCGCGGGCGCCGTCGAGGGCGCGCCGCAGCGTGTCCTTGATGTTGCGCGACTCGCGGTCGATCTGGGCGCGATGCGCCGCGAGCTGGTTCTGCAAGGCGATATAGGCGGGATGCCGCGGCCCCAGCGTCGCCTGCTGCTGGGCGGCGTCGCGCGCGAGCGTCGCATATTCGGCGCGTAGCCGGTCCATGAGCTGGGAACGCGTCGTTTCCGTCGGTCCGGCGCGGGCGCCGGCAAGAAACTGCTTGTAGGCGGCCTCGGCTTCAGAGCGCTTGCCGCGGGCGACGACCAGCGCCGCATCGGCTTCCTTCAATTGTTCTTCTGTCGGCGTGTGACCGCTGGTCACCACGATGGACTTGGCGGCGCGATAGGCCTGCACGCGGGCTTCGGCGGCCTCCAGCCGGCGCCGCAGACTGTCGATCCGGTCGTCCAGCCATTTCGTTTCCTGATTCTCGATCGAATCGCGCAGTTCGGCGCTGGCGTCGAGATAGGCCTTGCTCAACGCCCGCGCGAGACGCTCGGCCTTTTCCGCGGCCGAAGCCGTGATCTCGACATCGATCACATAGCTCTTTTCCGCGCGCTTGATGGTGATGGCCTTGGCCAGCGCTTCGGCGATCTGAATGTCGGACGGGCGCCCGGACGCGGCGCCGAACAGGCGCGACAGGCTGAAGCCGCCGCCGGTGAAATCGGGGTCGCTCTGAAGCTGTTCGTTTTCGACGACGCGCAGCAGCACCTTGTTGGACTGCAAAAACCGCATCTGGTTTTCGACCAGCCCGACATCGACCGACTGCTGCGCTGGCGTGGCGTCCGAGCCCACGGGCGCGCGCGCGCGCGTGTCGACCATGAACGACATGGCCGCGCCGAAGCGCTTGGGCGCCAGCAGCACATAGGCGCCGGCGACGGCGAGCGTGACGGCAAGGCACAGCGGCAGCAGCCGCCAGCGCTTGCGCAGCGCAAAAAAAATGTCGCCGATATCGATGTCCGCAGCATCATCCGGCGTTTGGGGCCCGGACGATGCGCGTGCAAGGGGGGCTTTGCTCATGGCCGGTCGCGCCCGTTCGCCAGCGATGCAGCTTGGGCGCGAACGCGCGCGCTTGCGTTCGCCGCGGTCCCGGTCGCTCCCTGCACCATGTCGACGGACTCGCTTCTCGATATTTCGGGCTGTAACGAGAATGTGGTTTTATGCTTAATAAATCGTTGCCTGTCGCGCATAAGCATTGCCGCGCAAGCCATATCGCCGGGGCGGCGGAGGCGCGGTAGCGGCAATTTGCAGCTTCGTCCCCAACCGCGCCTGCGCTATGCTTGCAGGCAGGAGACCAAAGCCATGTTCGAGGTGCGGATACACGGACGCGGCGGTCAGGGAGCAGTGACGGCGGCGGAGCTGCTGTCGGTCGCGGCCTTTCTCGAAGGCAGGCGCGCCCAGGCCTTTCCCAGTTTCGGCTCGGAGCGCACCGGCGCGCCGGTCGTCGCCTTCTGCCGCATTTCCGATCGCGAAATTCGCCTGCGCGAGCCGGTACAGCGTCCGAATGCGCTGATCGTGCAGGATGCGACCCTGTTCAAATCGGTCGATGTCCTCGATGGCCTCGCGCCGGACGGCTATCTCGTCGTCAACACCACGAAAAGCTTTGCCGAGCTGCATCTCGACGAGATCGCCGCGCGGTTGCCGAAAGGTCATGTGCGCGCCGCGCCGGCCAGCGATCTCGCCCGCGCCCATATCGGACGTCCCGCTCCCAATACCGCGCTTCTCGGGGCTTTCGCCGCCATCTCCGGCGTCGTGTCGCTCGAGGCGCTGCTCGAGGCCATCCGCCGCGCTTTCCCCGGCGAGATGGGCGAGCGCAACGTTCTTGCGGCCAGCGCCGCCCATGCGGCCATGACCGCCAGCCCGGCACAGGAGTTCGCATGCTCGAACAGATAGAGGGCTCGAAAGCGATGGCGCGGACCATCGCCCTGTGCCGTCCGCAGGTTGTCTGCGCCTATCCGATCACCCCGCAAACCCATATCGTCGAGGGTGTCGGCGACCTCGTGCGCACGGGCGCGCTGGGCAATTGCGAGTTCATCAATGTCGAGAGCGAATTTGCGGCGCTGTCGGTCGCCATCGGCGCGTCGGCGGCCGGCTCCCGCGCCTATACGGCCACCGCCAGCCAGGGCCTGCTGTTCATGGCCGAGGCCGTCTACAATGCGGCGGGTCTCGGGCTGCCCATCGTCATGACGCTGGGCAATCGCGCCATCGGCGCGCCGATCAACATCTGGAACGACCATTCCGACGCCATGGCGCTGCGCGAATCCGGCTGGATCCAGCTGTTCGCCGAAACCAATCAGGAAGCCGCCGATCTGCATGTGATCGCCTTCCGGCTGGCCGAGGAACTGTCGGTTCCGGCCATGGTCTGCGTCGACGGATTTATCCTCACCCACGCCGTCGAGGCCGTCGACATTCCGGAACAGGCGCAGGTCGACGCTTACCTCCCGCCCTTCGAGCCGGTGCAGTCGCTCGATCCGGACGATCCGATCTCGATCGGCGCGATGGTGGGGCCGGAGGCCTTCACCGAAGTGCGCTGGCTGCAATGGCGCAAGCAGCATGCGGCGCTGGAGCGGATCGAGGCGCTGTCCGCCGAATTTGCGGCGACGTTCGGCCGCGACAGCGGGGGGCTGCTGCGGCGCTACCGCATGGAGGACGCAGAGCTCGCCATCGTCGCCATGGGCTCGGTCAATGGCACGATCAAGGACGCCATCGACGAGTTGCGCGCGGAGGGCGTCGGGGTCGGTCTCGTCACCCTCGTCGCTTTTCGCCCGTTTCCGACGCAGGCGTTGCGCGAAGTCCTCGTCGGCGCGGCGCATGTGCTGGTCATCGACCGCAGTCTCGATCCGGGCATGGGTGGACCGCTCGCCAGCAATGTCGATCTCGCCCTGCGCAATCTGAGCCCGGCCCCACATCTCCATTCCGCCATCGCCGGGCTCGGCGGGCGCGCCGTGACGAAAACCGCGATGCGCCAGCTCGCCCGCGACGCTCTCGCCGATGCGTGGGAAGGGCCGCGCTTCGTCGATCTCGACGAAAAGGTCGTCGCCCGCGAACTCCACCGCAGCGCCAGGGAGCGGCGCTGCGGACCCTCGGCCGAACATGTTCTGAAGGCGACGGAGCGCGAAAAGATCGCGCGCGTGAAAGCGCGGGAGGCGATGCGATGAGCAGCGACGTCCAGCCGGTCAAATTCTACCAGAAGGGCACGCGCACTGTCGGCAACCGGCTGATCGACGAAGCCGCGCGCACGGTGCAGGCCAGCCGCGAACGCTCCAATGCGCTGACCAGCGGCCATCGCGCCTGTCAGGGCTGCGGCGAGGCGCTGGGCGCCCGTTATGCGCTGGATGCCGCCATGCGCGCCTCCGGCGGCGACATGATCGCCGTCAACGCCACCGGCTGTCTGGAGGTCTTCACGACGCCCTATCCGGAGAGCGCCTGGCAATTGCCGTGGCTGCATTCGCTGTTCGGCAACGCCGCGTCGGTGGCGTCGGGCGTCGCCGCCGCCATGCGCCGGCAGAGCCGCAAGACGCGGGTGGTGGCCCAGGGCGGGGACGGCGGCACCACCGACATCGGCTTCGGCTGCCTGTCCGGCATGTTCGAGCGCAACGACGACGTGCTCTACATTTGCTACGACAACGAAGGCTACATGAACACCGGCGTGCAGCGCTCCTCCGCCACCCCGCCGGCCGCGAGAACCGCGACGACGCCGGCGCTGGGCAAGGAGCCGGGCAATGTGTTCGGAACCGGCAAATTCGCGCCGAAAATCGCCGTCGCCCATGAAATCCCCTATGTCGCCACCGCCAGCGTCGCCGATCTCCACGATCTCGAAGCCAAGGTGACGAAGGCGATGGGAATTGAAGGCGCCCGCTACATCCAGATCAACACGCCCTGTCCGCTCGGCTGGGGCGCGCCGCCGCACGAAACCATCGCGCTGGCGCGGCTCGCCATAGAAACCGGGCTTTTCCCGATCTTCGAGGCGGAGCACGGGCGCGTCACCCATGTCCGCCAGATCCGCAAGGCGCGGCCTGTCGAAGACTATCTGAAACGGCAGAAGCGCTTCGCCCATCTATTCACAAGCGAAAACGATCCGCGCATCGCCATGCTGCAGGCGCGCGCCGATCGGTTCATCGCCGAATACGGGCTGGTCGAGGCATGATGCGGGTTGCGCCTGGCCCCCTCCCTGTCCCGCACCCGCTCCGCGGGAGAGGGCCGGGGAGGGGGCGTTCCCGCCCTTGTCGAACGGTGAACGCATGAAACACCCTTACGCCATCGCGCTCGACGCCGGCGCCAGCCGCCACAATCACACGGGATCGTGGCGCACGCAGCGGCCGGTCTATGTCCATCGGCTGCCGCCCTGCAACGACGCCTGTCCGGCGGGCGAGGACATTCAGGGCTGGCTCGCCTTCGCGGAAGCCGGCGACTACGAGGCTTCCTGGCGGGCGCTGACGCAGAACAATCCGCTACCGGCGATCATGGGGCGCGTCTGCTATCACCCCTGCCAGAGCGCCTGCAATCGCGCCCAACTGGACGAGGCTGTCGGGATCAACGCCGTCGAGCGCTTTCTCGGCGATCTCGCCATCGAAAAAGGCTGGCGCTTCGATCCTCCGACAGTCGAGAGCGGCAAGCGTGTGCTCGTCGTCGGCGCCGGGCCGGCCGGCCTTGCCGCGGCGTTTCACCTGCGTCGCCTCGACCATGGTGTGACCCTGCGCGACGCGAGCGACGCCGCGGGCGGCATGATGCGCTACGGCATTCCCAAATATCGCCTGCCGCGCAATGTCATCGACGCAGAAGTCGCGCGCATCGTCGATCTCGGCGTCACGCTCGAGCTGAACGCTCCTGTCAGCGACATCGAAACGGCGATGGCGGGAGGTTTCGACGCCGCCTTTCTCGCCGTCGGCGCCCATATCGCCCGGCGCGCCTATATCCCGGCCGCCGGCGCGGCCCGCATTCTCGATGCTGTCGCTTTGCTGCGCTCGATGGAAGGGGCCGAGCCGCCGCTGTTGGGGCGGCGCGTCGCCGTCTATGGCGGCGGCAACACAGCCCTCGACGCCGCCCGCACCGCCCGCCGCCTCGGCGCGCAGGAGGCAGTCGTCGTCTATCGCCGCACGCGCGAGAAAATGCCGGCGCATGGGTTCGAACTCGAGGAGGCGCTGGAAGAAGGCGTCAGCATGAAATGGCTGTCGACGATCACGGCGGCCGACGGCGTCCAACTCACACTGGAAAAGATGCGGCTCGATGAATCGGGCGTTCCGCAGCCGACCGGCGAATTTGAAACGCTGGAGGCCGACAGTCTCGTTCTCGCGCTGGGACAGGACGCCGACCTCGCGCTGCTGGAAAAGGCCCCCGGCGTCGTCGTGAAGCACGGAGTCGTCGAGATCGGCCCCGACATGATGACCGGCCGCCGCGGCGTGTTCGCCGGCGGCGACATGGCGCCCTCCGAACGCACGGTGACGGCGGCGGTCGGACATGGCAAGCTTGCCGCCCGTTGTATCGACGCCTTCCTGCGCGGCGAGGCCTTTTTGCATCCCGACCGCCCGCAACGCGCTGGTTACGAGCGGCTGAACACATGGTATTACGAGGACGCGCCGCAAGCGGTCCGTCCGATGCTGGAGGCGGCGCGCCGTCTCGAAAGCTTCGCGGAGGCGCAGGGTGGTCTCGACGAAACCCATGCGGCGTTCGAGGCGCGCCGTTGCCTCTCCTGCGGCAATTGCTTCGAATGCGACAACTGCTATGGCGTCTGCCCCGATAACGCCGTGATCAAACTCGGAGCGGGGCAGGGTTTCGCCATAGACGGCGATTTCTGCAAGGGGTGCGGCCTGTGCGCGGCCGAATGCCCCTGCGGCGCCATCGACATGGTCGACGAAGAGGTCTGAAGGGCGCCGCATCTTTCGGCAAACCCGCCCCACTGTGCGCCACACTGCGGGAATATCACGCAATCGCCCGCAAACCGCGCAAGATCGAATTGACCTTCGTCGCGGCGCACAAATAATCCGCGGGCCGCTCCTTGCCCGCGGCGCTCCGAACGAAAGGCTCGATTTCGTGTCGATCCAGGCCGCGCTGCATCACGTCACACACTACAAATACGACCGTCCGGTGGCCCTCGGGCCGCAGATCGTGCGGTTGCGTCCGGCGCCTCACTGCCGCACCAGGGTCACCAGCTACAGTCTGAAAATCCTGCCCGCGACGCATTTCATCAACTGGCAGCAGGACCCGCACGGCAACTGGCTTGCCCGCCTCGTGTTTTCCGAAAAGGCCGAAGAGTTCAAGATCGAGGTCGATCTGATTGCCGACATGGCGGTCTACAATCCTTTTGACTTCTTCATCGAGCCTTTCGCCGAGACCTTCCCCTTCGTCTATCCGGAGGCGCAGAAGACCGAACTTGCGGCCTATCTCGCGCCCGAAGAAACCGGGCCGCGGGTCGAGGCCTTTCTGGCTTCGCTTCCAACGGAGGAAGTGCGCACGATCGACTACCTCGTCGCACTCAATGCGCGGTTGACGCAGGAAATCAAATATCTGATCCGCATGGAGCCCGGTGTGCAGACGCCGGAAGAGACGCTGTCGCTCGGCTCCGGCTCCTGCCGCGATTCGGCATGGCTGCTGGTGCAGCTGGCGCGAAAGCTCGGCCTCGCGGCGCGCTTCGTTTCCGGCTATCTCATTCAGCTCCGGCCCGACGTGGCCTCGCTCGACGGTCCGTCCGGGACCGACCACGATTTCACCGACCTGCACGCCTGGGCGGAAATCTACGTTCCGGGCGCCGGCTGGATCGGTCTCGACGCCACTTCGGGCCTGCTGTGCGGCGAAGGGCATCTGCCGCTGTGCGGCGCGCCGCATTACCGCTCGGCCGCGCCCATTTCCGGCATTGTGGAGCCGGCGGAAGTGCAGTTCGCCTTCGAGATGCACGTCCATCGCATCAATGAAGCGCCGCGCATCACCGCGCCCTTTTCCGACGAGGCGTGGCGGCAGCTGGACGCGCTCGGCGAAAAGGTCGACGCAGATCTCCTCGCGCAGGACGTGCGGCTCACCATGGGGGGCGAACCAACCTTCGTCTCCATCGACGATTTCGAGTCGCCGGAATGGACCGTGGCGGCTGTCGGCGGCGCGAAGCTGGAGCTGTCCGACCAACTGATCAAGAGATTGCGCAAGCGCTATGCGCCGCAGGGTTTCCTGCATTATGGCCAGGGCAAATGGTATCCGGGCGAAAGCCTGCCACGCTGGGCTTTTTCGCTCTACTGGCGCAAGGACGGCAAGCCGGTCTGGCGCAATGCGGCGCTCATCGCCGCCATCTCGACGCCGCGCGAACCGTCGCTGGAAGAGGCCGGATGTTTTGCCCGCGATCTTGCAGAACGCCTCGAAATCCCCGGCGAATACGCCATTCCGGCCTATGAGGATCCGGCGCACTGGATCGTCAAGGAAGGCGCTCTGCCGATCAATGTCGATCCGCTGGATCCCAAGATCGACGACCCCGAGGACCGCGCCCGTATGCTGCGGGTGTTCGAACATGGTCTGGGCGCGCCGACCGGTTTCGTCCTGCCGATCCAGCGCTGGAACGCCAAAGCCGAAAAACGCTGGATGTCCGAACGCTGGTCGCTGCGCCGCGGCCGGCTGTTCCTCGCGCCGGGCGACAGCCCCATCGGCTTGCGCCTGCCGATCGCGTCCCTGCCGTGGATGCCCGAGGGGACCTATCCGTTCGTCTCGCCGCAGGATCCGTTCGAGCCGCGCAACCCCTTGCCCGACCCCGGCCAGTTCCAACGCACGGGCGGGGGCGGGAGTGGCGGCGGTGGAGGGCGCGAGACGCGCCAGGACGTGCGGGAGCAGACGAGCGTCGTCGGGGCGGTGCGCACGGCCCTCGCCGTCGAGCAACGCGACGGCGCGCTCTGCGTCTTCATGCCGCCGCTCGAGACGCTCGAAGATTATCTCGAGCTTCTGGAGGCGGTGGAGGACACCGCGGAGGCCATGGGCCTGCCGGTGCAGGTCGAAGGCTATCCGCCGCCGGCCGATCCGCGGCTCGAGGTGCTGAGGGTCACGCCTGATCCCGGCGTCGTCGAAGTCAATGTGCAGCCGGCCGCGAGTTGGCGCGACGCCGTGGACAACACCACGGCGCTCTACGAAGAAGCGCGGCTGTCGCGACTCGGGGCCGCGAAATACATGACCGACGGACGGCAAGTCGGCTCGGGCGGCGGCAATCATGTCGTGCTCGGCGGCGCGACGCCCGCCGACTCGCCCTTCGTGCGCCGGCCGGATCTGCTGAAAAGTCTGGTGCTTTTCTGGCAGCGGCGTCCCTCGCTCTCCTATCTTTTCTCGGGCCTGTTCATCGGTCCGACCAGCCAGTCGCCGCGCGTGGACGAGGCGCGGCACGATTCCCTCTACGAGCTGGAAATTGCGCTGGATCAGGTTCCGGGTCCGGGGCAGGATTACATCCCGCCCTGGGTCGTCGACCGCCTTTTCCGCAATCTGCTGGTGGATGTTTCCGGCAACACCCACCGTTCGGAAATCTGCATCGACAAGCTCTATTCGCCCGACGGTCCCACCGGCCGGCTGGGTCTCGTCGAGTTCCGGGCTTTCGAGATGCCGCCCGATCCGCGCATGAGTCTCGCCCAGCAACTGCTGCTGCGGGCCCTCGTCGCCTGGTTCTGGCGCGAGCCGCAATCGGGCGAACTGGTGCGCTGGGGCACGGCCCTGCACGACAAGTTCATGCTGCCGCATTTTGTCTGGCAGGATTTCCTCGGCGTGCTCGACGATCTGGCGCGCGCCGGATACCCCCTCGATCCGCACTGGTTCGAGGCGCAGCGCGAATTCCGCTTTCCGCTCGCCGGCAAGGCGATGCATGGCGGTGTGGAGCTGGAAATTCGCACCGCGCTCGAGCCCTGGCATGTGATGGGCGAGGAAGGCGCGCCCGGCGGAACCGTCCGCTATGTGGACTCCTCCGTCGAGCGCCTTCAGCTGGTGGCCCGCGGCTTCACGCCGGGCCGCCATGTCGTCGCCTGCAACGGCCGGCGCTTGCCGATGACCCCGACCGGCGCCCCGGGGGAAGCCGTGGCCGGCGTGCGCTTCAAGGCGTGGAAGCCAGCCTCGGGGCTGCATCCGATGATACCGGTGCATGCGCCGCTCACCTTCGACGTGTTCGACGGCTGGAGCGGCCGGTCGCTCGGGGGCTGCGTTTACCATGCCGTCCACCCGGGGGGTCGCAATTACGACAGCTTCCCGGTAAACGCTTTCGAGGCGGAAGCGCGACGTCTGTCGCGGTTTCAGGATCATGGCCATACGCCCGGCCTTGTCCTGCCGCCGCGGGAGGAGCCGCCGCGGGACTTCCCGCTGACGCTCGATCTGCGCCGACTTTTCGAACGCAATCCCGGGCGTTTCGCGTGACTTGACCTCGTCTTCGGGTCTGTGAGGAGCTGCCGTGGCCGTCGAACGTCCGATCGGAAATGACTCGACGGCCCGGCGGATCGCCAGCTGGATCGACGCCTATCGGCCGGTTGCGGGCGTCGCCGACGAGTTCCTCGACGCCGAAGGGCGCCCGCGCACCCATTGGGCGCAGCTGCTGGAAACCCTCGCGGCCCTCGGCGAGGAGGGGCTGGAGCAGCGCTTCGCCGCCGCCGGCCGGCGTATCGAGGACATGGGCGTCACCTATCGCGTGCGCGGCGAGACGCGGGAGCGGAGCTGGCCGCTCGGCCGGCTGCCGCTGCTCATTCCTCAGAATGAATGGCAGAAAATCGTCGCCGGCGTCGCCCAGCGCGCCGAGCTGATGGAATGGGTGCTCTCGGACATCTATGGCAAGGCGCGCCTCGTCACCGAGGGCGCCTTGCCGGCCGCGGCGGTCGCCGGCTCCCCCGACTATATCCGCGCCATGCGCGGCGTCGAGCCGCCGGGCGGGCGCTGGTTGCGCTTCTACGCCGTCGATCTTGGCCGCGGCCCCGACGGCGACTGGTGGGTGCTCGGCGATCGCGCCCAGGCTCCCTCCGGCGCCGGCTATGCGCTCGAGAACCGGCTGGTGCTCTCGCGCGCCTTTCCAAGCCTCTATCTCGACATGAAGGTGGAGCGGCTGGCGCCGTTCTTCCGCGATTTTCGCGCCAGCCTCGCCGGCGCCGCGCAGCGGCTCGATCCACGCATCTGCCTGATGACGCCCGGTCCCTTCAACCAGACCTATTCCGAGCAGGTGCATCTCGCCCGCTATCTCGGCCTGACCCTTGTCGAAGGCGACGATCTCGTCGTCAGCGACGGCAAGCTGCATGTGCGCACCATCGCCGGATTGAAGCGCGCCGACGCGCTGTGGCGGCGGGTAGACGCCGATTGGTGCGACCCGTTGGAGCAGAATGCCGCCTCGCACATCGGCGCGCCGGGGCTGTTCAGCGCAATCCGCGAGGGATCGGTGGTCGTCGCCAACATGCCGGGCGCCGGGCTGATCGAATCCAAGGCGCTGCTCGGCTTCATGCCGGCGCTGGCCCGCCACGTTCTGGGCGAAGAGCTGAAACTCGCCAATGTCGCGACCTGGTGGTGCGGTCAGGAGAAGGAGCGTGAATCCGTGCTGGCCTCGCTGGAGGAGCGGGCGATCTCCGCAGCCTTCGGGGACGCGCTGCCCGGTTTTGCGCCGCGCCGCGCCGTGCTCGGCCCCGAACTCGCGGCGGACGAGCGGGACCGGCTCGCCGCCGCCATCCGCGCCCGCGGCATCGATTATGTCGGGCAGGAAATCGTCAAGCTGTCGACGACGCCCGCCTGGCGCGACGGCCGGCTGGAACCCCGCCCTTTCGCGCTCAGGGTCTACGCCGCGGCGACTCCGCAGGGCTGGACGGTGATGCCGGGCGGCTTCTGCCGCGTTTCGGACCGGCTCGACACCCGCGCCATCTCCATGGATCAGGGCGCGCAATCCTGCGACGTCTGGGTGCTGGGCGGCGGTCCGGTCGAATACGCCAGCCTGCTGCCGGCGAGCGAAGACACGCCGATCATCCGCACGCTCGGGCATCTTCCCAGCCGCGCCGCCGACAATCTCTACTGGATGGGACGCTACCTCGAGCGCGCCGAAGCGACGCTGCGACTGGTGCGGGCGCTCTGCGCCCGGCTTACCGAGCCACAGGGCGATGGTCGCGGGCAGCCGGTGCAGCTTCTGACGCGCCAGCTCGTCGCCTGGGGCGCGGCGCCGGCGCAGCCCGAACTCTCACCCGCCTCGATCGCCCGCATCGCCGCCAGCAGCGACGCCCACTACGGCTCGGCGCTGTCGATCGTGCGGCGCGCCCGTCAGTCCGCGTCGATCATCCGCGAACGCCTGTCGCCGGATGTCTGGCAGCTCGCCGGCCGGCTGGAAGCCCGCCTCGGCAAGGCCAGTCGCCGCGTCTTCACCGAGCCGGAGGCGCTGGAAGTGGTCGAACGCGCGCTGCACACGCTGGCGGCGCTGTCGGGATTCATGGACGAGAACTTCAACCGTGTCGGCGGCTGGAGCTTTCTCGATCTCGGACGCCGCGTCGAACGGGCGATCAATGTCTGCCGTTTCGCCCGTACCTTCGCCGGCGCCGGCGCGACGGCCGAGACCCTCGACGTGCTGCTCGATCTGCTGGATTCGCAGATCACCTATCGCTCGCGGTATCTTTCCGGCGCGGCGCTGGCGCCCGTGCTCGACATGGCGCTGCTCGATCCGTTCAATCCGCGCTCGGCGGCCTTCCAGATCGCCCGCATCGACGAGCACCTCGCCGTCCTGCCGACTCTCGCCGACGACGGCATGTTGGAGCCGCCGCGGCGCCTTTCGGTGCGGCTGCGGGCGGAAATCGAGGCCGACGATGCGCGGTCGATCGGCGACGCCCGCATTCTCGCCATCGAACAGCGCCTGATGACCCTCGCCGACGCCATCGCCGCCCGCTATTTCACCCAGAACGCTCCGGCCCCGACGCAGCCGACAGCGATCGGCTGATTTCGAGACGCTACGTCCGATAACTCGGGTTACCGAGACGCGGCGGAGTTCTGGCGTTGATAACCCTCCGGAATTTCGTCGCCGGGCCGTGGAGGTTCGCCGCCCTTGCGGCTCATGATGCGATCGAAGGCATCCCAGTCCGTTCGCCCCTTCCGGTCTGCGAAATACTGCGCCGTTCGCAGGGCCGAGACCTTTTCGGCGACGGCGGTGGCCACGAACTGATTGAGACTCGTGCCGTCCTCGGCGGCGAGCTTTTCGGCTTCGGCCTTCACCGAAGCGGGGAGCCGAAGCGCATATGCTGAGGTTCTTGTTTTCATGGCATCAGCCTTTCGAGCGTGGCGCCCGGCGTCAGGACATCGATCCCGAAGCGATCCCGGACCGGACCGAAGTCTCGTAAATTGAAGGTCGTAATCACGGCGGCGCGACCGTTGACGGCCGCTTCGAGCACCAGTTCGTCCCCCGGATCGCGCAGCTGCGGTCGCCACAAAAACCAGATTTCGACGGGCTCGACGAGATCGACGACCGCATTCAGGAACTGTTCGACCTCGGCGGTCGAAAGTCCGGCGCTCTCGCGGTGTTCGTCGCGTCGACACACGGCTTCGTATTCGAGCGCGAGGGCCGCGCTCGCCAGCAACTGGACCTTTCCACGACGAGCCGCCCGGAGAATCTCGGCCGAAGCCCCGGCAGGACTACGCATTGCAGCGACGACGGCGTTTGTGTCGAGGATCAATCTCACTCTTGAATATTATCACATCACCGGCGATGTGATCAACGGCGACCGAGGGGTAGATTCTCAAATCTCTGCAATCCAGTTTGTCGGAAGGTCATAATTTCTGGGACCGGGGTTCGTTGAAAATGAACGAGCTTGCTATTGCACGATTTCGGGATTGATTCATAATTTCTGGGACTGGCGTGGAGTTTGATTCGTAATTTGTGGGACC
>Ga0265331_10000095_pt1 | contig 121876 bp, 108 predicted proteins | sample 41923metaG_FD_202088 | JGI IMG/M metagenome (GOLD analysis project Ga0265331, IMG submission 202088) | Rhizosphere microbial communities from Carex aquatilis grown in University of Washington, Seatle, WA, United States - 4-19-23 metaG | ecosystem: Host-associated > Plants > Roots >... | reverse complement strand
GCATTGAGAATGGCCTTTCGGTGTGCTGTGGTTTCGGTGCTCGCAACAACGAATCTACCACAACGGAAGGCCTTCTCATTATGAAGCGCCGCCTCAAAGCCGGAATTTTTCTGTCACATCAGGGCTAGGTGCTTTCGAGCACGTACCTATTCCACGTGAGTCAAGTGTTTGCGACGGCACCGCACAGCGACCAACGGGAGCGGGAAATACAAAAGACAATGGCCGCAGGCCCGTTGAGGGGGTTATATGAGGACACGAGAGAAATTGACTCTCGAAGAGAAGTTTGCTTTGGCGTTGGAGTTGATCAAGCGCGAGCGCAGCTTGGATGAGATCCGGCTGCACTATCGGGTCAGTCACACGACCGCCTACAAGGTCCGGAACGCGTTCCTGGAGGGCGGCCGTGCCGCGCTCAACGGGGATCGCAAGCAGCGACATGATCTCGACATCGAGGCGCGTATCCGAGTGCTTGAGACGCTGGTCGGCAACGGATTTGAGGCGCTCGAACGAAAAGTCGTCGGGCGGGCCAAGGCACGGCGCGTCAATGTTGCGAACGCGGGCGAGATCTTGCAGGCCCGGCCGAGTGGAAAATAAGAGGGAAGAGGAGAGTCTATGTATTTGGTGACGGGCGGCGCGGGCTTCATCGGCTCCAACCTGGTGGAAGCGTTGATACAAAAGGGCGAACGGGTGCGCGTCTTCGACGATCTTTCAACCGGCGACCTGGCCAATCTCGCGGCGGTCAAGGACCACGTCGAGATCATCGAGGGTGACTTGCGTGACATGGCGGCGCTGCGCCGCGCCGTCGAGGGCGTGACGCATATCAGCCATCAGGCGGCACTGCGCTCGGTGCCGCGTTCGGTTGACGATCCACTCAGCACTGATGCGGTCAATACTCACGGCACCCTGCAACTACTGGTTGCGGCGCGCGAGGCAAAGACGGTGCAACGCGTCGTGTATGCGTCCTCATCGTCGGCGTACGGCGATTCGCCCGCGCTGCCGAAGGTCGAGAATCAGACCCCGGCACCGATTTCTCCGTACGCCGTTGCCAAGCTTGCCGCGGAGCATTACTGCCGGACGTTCTCGCATCTCTACGGTCTCGAGACCGTGAGCTTGCGATACTTCAACGTCTTCGGGCCCAAGCAAAGCCCGGAATCGAAGTATGCCGCCGTTGTGCCGTTGTTCATGCGTGCGGCGCTGCAGGGGGAGCCGATCGTCATTCACGGCGACGGGGAACAGTCGCGGGATTTTACGTACATCGACAACGTCGTGCAGGCCAATCTGCTGTCGCTCGGGACCCCCGGCGTGGGCGGTGAAGTGTTCAACATTGCCTGTAACTCGCGTCATTCGGTTTTGGAGATCGCGCACACCGTCGAGAAACTCCTCGGCCGCAAGGTGACGATCGAGCATACCCCGCCGCGCTCCGGCGACGTCCGCCACACACAGGCCTCGATCGAGAAAGCCGAGCGATTGCTCCACTATCGACCGACGATCGGTTTCGAGGACGGCATGCGCCGCACGTTCGAATACGTGCGCACGCACCTTGCGTAGGTCCGCCGCGCCAACGAGGGCCATGCCAAGTGTCCGCTGATCCAATCGTCCGATTTCAGCGTTGGTTTGCGCAGGCCCGGCGTGCCGGCACTGCGCTACCGGAGGCCATGGCGTTGGCGACTGCCGACGCTCGTGGGCGCCCCGCCGTGCGGTTTGTGCTCCTGAAACAGGTGAACGCCGAGGGCTTTGTGTTTTTTACCAACGCGGCGAGCCGCAAAGGGCGCGAGCTGAAGAGCACCCCCCACGCCGCCCTGGCATTTTACTGGGATGAGATTGATAAGCAGGTGCGTATCGAGGGGCGCATTGAAGTGCTGCCGGCAGGGGTTGCCGACGCCTACTGGGCCACGCGTCCGCGCGCCAGCCAGCTGGCGGCGCTGGCCTCGCGGCAGAGCGCGCCAGTCGCGAGTCGCGGCGTCCTGGTGGCGCATTGGCGCAGTCTCAGCCGGCGCTATGCGCGCCAGCCGGTTCCCCGTCCCGAAAGCTGGTTGGGGTATCGCCTGTTGCCGGAGGCGATCGAGTTTTGGACGCGTCACAAGGACCGCCTGCATCATCGCGAGCGCTTTGTGCGTACACGCCGGGGCGATTGGAAGGGCCAGCTGCTGCAGCCGTGAAAATCAATGTTGAATGGCGAATGGTGATTTATTCACCCTTCACGATTTAGCATTCACCATTACTCTTCGATGCGCACCCCATGCCAAAAAGCGATGTAGCCCTTGATGTTCAAGGCGGCGTCCTTCGGTTCCGGATAGTACCAAGCGGCGTCGGCATTGGTCTGCCCGTTCACCACGACGTCGTAGTAACTCGCGGTTCCCTTCCACGAGCACACCGTATGCGTGGCGCTCGGACGGAAGCATTCGCGATTGATCGCCTCGGGCGGGAAATACTGGTTGCCTTCGACGACGACACAACGGTCGCTGCTGGCAAGCACGACCTCGTTCCAGGTGGCTTTCGGCATGGGTGGATCTCCTCTGATCAACCTGAGTGTAGAGCCCGAAGGCTTTTCTCTGAATAGAACGCCGACCGCAGATTTGCCGGCCGCAGGCCTAGCTGGCAAGCTTGCGGACCTGGGAGACAGGTTCGGCCATATTGACCGCGACCAGCCGCACGGCCGCAAGCCGCTCGGCCACATGGGCGGTGAGGGTATCGACGTCCAGCGCCGCTTCGGTCAACTGTTGCGTGCGGTCACCATGATCGATGAAACGGTCAGGGATCCCGAGCAAACACAGCTTGGCGGCGTCGAGCTGCCCGGGTGGCTGCGTCAGGACGAACTCGGCGACGGCGGAGCCGAAGCCGCATGCCAGTGAGTGGTCTTCCAGCGTGAAGACCACCGGCTGCCGCGACAGCTCGCTGCGAATCAGCGCTTCATCCAAAGGCTTGACGCTGCGGGCGTTGATGACCGCCAACGTCCAGCCGCGTTGTTCGAGGAGGCGCCGCCGCACTTCCAGGGCGCTGTACACCATCGGACCATACGCCAGCAGGCAGCCGTCAGCGCCGTCGGCGAGGCGCTCCGCTTGGCCGATCTGGAACGGCAAGTGCGGGCGCTGTGCCGCCGGTGCCGCGCCGGATCCACGCGGAAAGCGAATGGCAAGCGGCCCATCCCACGACGGCGCCAGATCCATCATCTGTTGCAATTCCCCGGTGTCGCGCGGCGCCAGTAGCGCGAAATTTGGCAGGCAGCGCAGGTACCCGATGTCGAAGACGCCGTTGTGCGTGGCGCCGTCGGTTCCGACCAGCCCGCCGCGATCGAGACAGAACAAGACACGCGCCTTCTGCAAGGCCACTTCCTGGAAGACTTGGTCATAAGCGCGCTGCAGAAAGGTCGAGTAGATGGCGCAGATCGGGCGATAGCCGGCCAGCGCAAGGCCGGCGGCCATCGAGACCCCGTGCTGCTCCGCCATACCGACATCGAAGCAACGATCGGGAAAGCGTTGCTGGAATTTGACGAGACCGGTGCCTTCCAGCATCGCGGCGGTGATCACGACCACCCGCGGATCCTGCTCGGCCATGGCAACCGCCTGGTCGGCGAACGCCGCCGTGAAGCTTGGTCCACCTTGCTCCGGGTACTCGGTGCCGAGATCCGCGGTGACCATCTTGCTTGGCGGCGCGGCGTGGTAGCAGGTGATTTCCGGGACGTCGTCCTTGTATCCGAGCCCCTTTTGGGTGACGACGTGGATCAACACCGGCCGCCGCATCCAGTGCGTCGCCCGGAAAGCGCGGCGCAACGCGCCGATGTCGTGCCCGTCAATCGGGCCATAGTAGAAAAACCCCAGCTCTTCGAAAATGATGCCGAGCGAGTGGTGCGGCAGAATGCCCTGAAGAGAATGGTACCAGCGCTCCAGCACGTCCTCGACATCGTCGCCAATGCGCGGGATGTGCTTGATTGCCCGCTGGATGGTACGCAGCCGTGCGTTGAGCCACGTCGAGCTGCGGACGCGCGACAGGTAGGCGCTCATGGCGCCGACGCTCGGGCTGATGCTCATGCTGTTGTCATTGAGCACCACGACGAGGTTGAGATCTTCGAAGGTGCCACCGTGATTCAGCGCCTCGTAGGCATTGCCCTCCTGCAGCGAACCGTCACCGATGACCGCTACTGCTTTGCGTGTCGCGTCCTCGGCGTGCGGTCGCCAGGCGAGGGCGAAACCCATGGCGGTGGAAATACTGGTGCCGCCGTGACCGGTTTTCACCGTATCGTACGCGGACTCGTGCGGATCGGGGAAGCCAGAAAGGCCGCGCCATTGGCGCATCGTGTGGAAGCGAGCGGCGCGGCCGGTCAGCAGCTTGTGCGGGTAGCACTGATGTCCGACGTCCCACACCAGCTTGTCGCGGGTGTTGAAGTCGAACTCGGCGAACAGTGCCAGTGTCAGCTCGACGACGCCGAGGCCCGCGCCGAGATGCCCGCCGGTGCGGGTGACGGAATCGATGATGAATCGGCGCATCTCGGCCGCCAGCGCCCGCAAGGCATCGTCGTCCAGTGGTTTGACGTCCTCCGGAGATTGGATGGCGTTGACCAGCGGAAAGTCTGCCGCCCATGAGTTGGCCATGGGCGACATTTAACCCAGCCGACGCGCCGACTCAATGGGAACACGGCCCCTGGTGTTATGCACGCAGACGGCCTTCTGGCAATCCGCGCTCCGAGATTGGTGGCGTGCTAATTTGAGATTTGGCGACGCTTGCGCGCAAGCTTTGGCTTGGGGTCAGGTTGCCCGATCGGTTTCCGTGGTAAATCGCGGAACAGCTGGGACTCAACGCGCCATCCCTCAGCCCACATCTTTTCAGCCGCACCTGGCGTTGGTGGAATGCGCCCAGCTAACCACAAAATTAGCGACCCAAGGCCGACTGCCAGACTGCAAGCCACGAGAACAATCCAGTTCATGGCGGCGTTCACGAGCCTCGCAACCAACCCCAGCAGCCCCGGTTCAGCGAGGCGATGCCGGCTGCGGGCCGCCGGTGCGGCTGTACGCTCCCGCGGCGGCTGAACGCGCTTGCGCGAGCGTGATGGGCGGTTCGACGCGCACCGGGGTGCCGACGGCCACCCGGCGTCCACTGCGGGCAATGGCGAGGATCGATACGCCGAACGGGGCGTGCACCCAGCGAGCCGTGTGTACGTCCAGGGTGAAGATGGCGGTCAAGACGCGGTTGATCGACGATGTGTTGACCAAATTTTCATTCTGTACCTTGAGACGAAAAAGGTGAATCAACTGGCGCGCCAGCCAGATCGGGAAGAACAGCAGATAGTTGAAGTAGAAGACTTCGACCCCCTCCAACCCCGCGGCGCCCATGCGCTCCTCAAGCTGTCGCTTGCGATAGCGGCGCTTGTGGTGCGACACGTCGTCTTGTACCCCCCACAATGATTCGAACGCCGGGACCGTGATCACCGCGGTTCCGCCCGGCGCGAGCACCCGCCGAATCTCGGAAAGCGCGCGGACGTCGTCGTCGACGTGCTCGACGATGTCCGTGGCCAACACCAGAGCGAAGCGCTCATCCTCGAACGGCAGGTCGCAGACATCGCCTTGCTCGACCGTACCCAAGCCCTTCCCGGCACAGTAGCGGATCGCTGCCTCACTTTTGTCGAGGCCGATGGCGTTGTGACAGTTCATTTCCTTCAGCATCCGCAGGTTCGTGCCCGTGCTGGTGCCGAGGTCGAGAATCGCCGCGTCCGCTGCAATGCGCAGCTCGCGGATGATCCCTGACAGCAATTTGCGTCGGGTGACGAACCACCAATGGTTCGCCTCGATCTCCGCCTCGATCTGGTAGGTCAGCTCATCCACGGCTCTGCTCTCTTCACGGCGTCGTATTCTAGTAGATCGGTTTCCCCTTGGCCAGGCAATGCCTCGATGCGGCTGGTTCCCGGAGCGTCCTGCTTGTAGCACGTAGCGCGTGCCTGGTGGGATGAGACAACGTGCCAAGGCTACGCGCAACGCGCGCGAGAGCGGCGGGAGCGGACCATAGAACGGCCGCGGGCTCTAGAGATTCCGGGTCTCGCCCACCAGATAGACCATCTTGCCCTGCGACTCGTAGTAGGTCCGCGTGATCAACTCGGCAAGCAATCCCATGAGAATGCACATCACGCCGGTGATGAAGCTCATAACCGACAGCAGCGGCAACGGAGTTTGGATCAGATATGCCGTTCCGGCGAGGCGCCAGAAGATCGCGATCGAGCCGGCTAAAACGCTGATGAAGAGGCTCAGCAATCCGAAGCCGCCGAAAATGTGCATCGGCTTCATGGCGTAACGGTGCAGGAACTTTACAACGATCAGATCCAGCACGACCTTGAGGATGCGTTCGAGCCCGTACTTCGACTCGCCATGGATCCGCGGGTGATGGGTGACCGGGATCTCGGCAACCTTGGCCCCTTGCCAGGTGGCGAAGATCGGAATGAACCGATGCATTTCGCCGTACAGGCGTACACCCTTGATGACATCCTTGCGGTAGGCCTTCAGCGAGCAACCGTAGTCGTGCAGGTGGACGCCGGAGATCACCGAGATGAGTCGGTTGGCGAGCCGGGAGGGCAGGTTGCGGCGGATTGCCGCGTCTTGCCGCGCCTTGCGCCATCCCGAGCAGACGTCGTAGCCCTCGTCGAGCTTGGCGAGCAGGCGCGGGATGTCGTTCGGATCATTCTGTAGATCTCCGTCCAACGGGATGATGATCTCGCCGCTGGCGAAGTCGACGCCGGCCATCATCGCGGCGGTCTGACCGAAATTGCGCCGGAAATGAATCACCTTGACGGCGGGATCATGTGCCGCGAGTTCGTCGAGAATCGCACCGCTGCCGTCCGCGCTGCCATCGTCGACGAAGATGATCTCCCAGGGACGCTCCAGTTGCCGGAGCACGGTCGTGATCTGTTCGTACAACGGCCGCAGGTTGTCGCGCTCGTTGAAAACCGGAATGGTCACCGAGATCATCAGGGGGCGATCGGTTTTCGGGGAATCGGTCGTCGGCCGATCCGTCGTGGAAGTCATGGGCTGAAGGTTCAGCATACTAGCCGCCTGAATGGATGATGGAAAGGACGCCGCCTTCATGCCGTACGCCTGTCGGAGGCGTCGGGTCCGAACGAGCAACGGGTGTAGTCCATAGAGGAGTCGCCGGCCGCCCTTAGCGTGCGGCTGCCCGCAGGTGTGTTCCCGTCACGTCGATGCCCGGTGACTTCAAATCGCGGATCGCCTGGTGCCAGCCCACCAGGGCGATGAGGCCCCAGAGCAGCACCCGGTGATTCTGGGCGCCGCGCGTGTGCTCGTCCATCATGCGAGTCACCACCGGCGCATTGAGCCCCAACGTGGTGAGATGCTCCTTGGTAAGCAGGTCGCGCATGTACTCCTGCAACTCGCGTTGCAGCCAGCGGCCAATGGGCATCCCAAAGCCTTTCTTCTTGCGGTCGATGATTGCGTCCGGCAGGATACCGCGCAGCGCCTGCTTGAGGATGTACTTCGAAGTGCCGTTGCGAAACTTGAGTGAGAAGGGCAGGCCGGTGACGTAGTCGACGACCGCGTTGTCGAGAAACGGGGCGCGCACCTCGAGGCTGGTTTTCATACTCATCCGGTCGACCTTGGCCAGAATCATCTGCAGGTAGGTCTTGGAATAGATCGCCAGCAAACTGTCCTGCGGCTCGTCACGCGGGATGTCGCGCAGCAGTTGGAAGACGTCGTCGTATAGGCGTTCGGGGCGATTTTCTCCGTTCGGGAAAATCTCCTGCATCTCGCGCGGTTCGACGAGCCCGAGCCAGATGGAGTGCCAGGTTTCCGGGGGATACTCCAATGCCCGTAGAAATTGCCGGATCTGGAAGTCCAGGCTGATGTTGGCTTGCGAAACCGGCAGGAACGCGGCCAGCGTCCGCAGGAATCCGATGCCCCGCCGGGGCACCCATTGATGAACATACTGCGCCGGAAGGTGCGCCTTGAAGGTGTCGTAGCCGGCGAACAGCTCATCGCCGCCATCACCGCCGAGCGCGACGGTCACACGCTCCCGTGCGAAGCGGGAGAGCAGGGCGGTGGGCACCACGGAGCCGTCGGCAATGGGTTCATCGAGGTGGCCGATGACCTCGGGAACGAAATCGAGGAGCATCTTTCCGCCAATCACTTGCTCGTGATGACGCGTACCGAGGAAGCGGGCGACGTCGCGGGCGTAGACGGACTCGTCGAAGCTCGGATCGTCGAAGCCGATCGAGAAGGTGTCGACGCGGTCCGGCGGCAGCAGACGGCAAGCCAGCGCCGCGACGGTGCTCGAGTCGATGCCGCCGCTGAGAAAAACGCCCAGGGGCACCTCACTCATCAGACGGCGCTCGGTTGCGGCTTGCAAAAGCTCGATGAGATGATGACCGACCGCTGCCTCGTCGATCTGCCCGCTCGGCGTCTGGTCCTGCGGCCGCGCGCGCAATCGAAAATCGAGATTCCAGTAGGGGAACACCTCGGCTGCCAGCGTGTCCAGCGACACCACCATCCCGTGGCCACCGGGGAGCTTGCTGACACCTTCGATGATCGAGGCCGGCGCTGGAATGAGCCCGTAGGCAAGGTACTTCGACAGGCCATTCTGGCTGATGGCCGCCTCGACGAAGGGCATGGCCAGGAGCGGCTTGAGCTCAGAGGCAAATGCAAAGCGCCGCCTATCGTTGAAATAGTAGAAGGGCTTCTTGCTATGGCGGTCGCGGCCACAGAACAGCCGGTGCTGCGGGCGGTCGTAGATGACGAACGCAAACATGCCGGAGAGGCGGTCCAGGACATCCGTGCCCCAGTGCTTGTAACCTTGCAGGATGACCTCGGTGTCGCAGGTCGACTGGAATGCAAAGCCTGCCTGTTGCAGCTCGTTCCTGAGCCCCAGATAATTGTAGATTTCGCCATTGAAGACGATGCAGTGCGTCCCGTCGACGTCCCACATCGGCTGATGGCCGCCGGCGACGTCGATGATCGCGAGCCGCGTGAAACCGAGCTGCACGTTACCGTCCGCGACAAAGCCGCGATCGTCCGGCCCGCGATGATGCAGCAGCCCTAGCAAGGATCGGACGTCGAGCCCGTCAAGTTTGCCAGCCGCCCCGATTATCCCGCACACAAATTCACTCCCGCCTTTGGTTAGACACCACTGCCGCTCGCAGCTTCAAACGCTAGAACACCGCAGCCTGCGCCTGCCTCCCGGTGTGGCGCGCAAGTCCTTCGGCTGCAAGGGCTTCTCACTAGCGGTCGACGGTACCATTTGCTTTTCCGTATTTCCACAAAATACCGAGCGGCTGTCGGTCTTGGCAGCCCTGTGATCCACGGAAGCCGGCCAGAGCACAGACGCCACCGCAGGCCCTGCGGGGCGGCCATACGCCTCGGCCAGGTGAGCCGTCGTGCGCACAGCGCGTTGACTTCCCGCCAACCCGTCGCTATCCCTTGACGCTCTGCAACGGCCGGGTAAAAGTGGAGGGTCTGGGTTGCCTATGCGGCGGCCAGACCCTTTTTTGCAAGGGCACGAGGAGGATTTGTGAAGCTGTGTGTTGTCGGCACGGGGTACGTCGGCTTGGTGGCCGGAACCTGCTTCGCCGAGAGCGGTAATGATGTCATCTGCGTCGACATCGATGCGGAGAAGGTCTCGCGATTGCAGCAGGGCATCACCCCGATCTACGAGCCGGGTCTCGAAGAGCTGATCAAGCGCAACGTCGCCGAGAGTCGCCTGTCGTTCACTACCAGTCTCGTCGAAGCCGTGCGCCAGTCGATCGTGTGCTTCATCGCCGTCGGCACCCCACAGGGTGAGGACGGCAGCGCCGATCTGGCCGCCGTCATTCGTGTCGCCGCCGAGATCGGCGCTGCCATGGATAGCTACCGGGTCATCGTCGACAAGAGCACGGTGCCGGTCGGCACCGCGGCGCGCGTGCGCCAGGTGGTAGCGTCACGTACGAGCCAGCCGTTCGACGTGGTTTCCAACCCTGAGTTTCTGAAAGAAGGCGCTGCGGTCGAGGACTTCATGAAGCCGGACCGCGTCATCATCGGCAGCGACAGCCAGCGCGCCATCGAGTTGATGAAGGAGCTGTACAGCCCGTTCGTGCGCACCGAGCAGCCGATCGTGGTGATGAGTCCCGAGAGCGCGGAGATGAGCAAGTACGCCGCGAACGCTATGCTGGCGGCGCGCATTTCGCTCATGAACGAGTTCGCCAATCTCTGCGAACGCGTCGGCGCCGACGTCGATGACGTACGCCGTGGTATCGGCTTTGACCGGCGCATCGGCCATCATTTCCTGTTCCCCGGTGTCGGCTACGGAGGCTCCTGCTTTCCCAAGGACGTGAAGGCGGTGATTCGGAGCGCCGAGCAGTATGACCTTGATTTCCGCATGCTGCGCGCCGCCGAAGAGGTCAACGAACGCCAGAAGCGCACGCTGGTCGACAAGGTGATGCAGCACTTCGGCGAGTACCTGCGCGGCATGCACTTCGCCGTCTGGGGACTGGCGTTCAAACCGCGTACCGACGACATGCGTGAAGCCCCGGCGGTTCCGGTAATTGAGGCGCTTCTCAAGGCCGGGGCGGAAGTGCACGCCCACGACCCGGAGGCGATCGGCGAGGCGCGCCGCATCTTCGGCGACCGCGTGCATCTGCACCGGGTCAATTACGACGCGCTCGAGGGCGCCGATGCGCTCCTCGTGATCACCGAGTGGAACGAGTTCCGCCGCCCTGATTTCGCGCGCATGAAGCAGCTCATGAAGAAGCCGGTCATCTTCGACGGCCGCAATGTCTACGAGCCCAATACCATGCGGCAACTCGGGTTCACCTACTACTCGGTCGGCCGCTCGCCAATCAAACCATGATGACAATTGATGGTTGATCGTTGAGCGTCAATAGTGGGCAATAGCTGTGTATTGGACGGATGCCGTGGGGGCTATGGACGATCAACTATTAGCGGGTGACTATTCACCGGACTCGGAGCGTCGCAAATGTCTCGTGTCCTGATCACTGGTGGCGCCGGGTTCATCGGCTCGCATCTTGTCGACCGCTTGCTGGCTGATGGCCACACCGTCGTTGCGCTCGATAACCTGTTCACCGGCCACCTTCGCAACATCGGCCACCTCGCCGGCCACGCGCGTTTCACGTTCATCAAGCACGATGTGACGGAGTACATCTACGTCGACGGGAAAATCGACGCGATCTTGCACCTGGCCTCGCTTCCCAGCCCCGTGGACTATCTGCGCGAGCCGATCAAGACCCTGAAGGTTGGCGCGCTCGGGACACACAAGGCGCTGGGGTTGGCGCGGACGCACAAGGCCCGCTTCCTTTTGGCCTCGACCTCGGAGGTATACGGCGACCCGCAGGTGCACCCGCAGCCGGAGACCTACTGGGGCAACGTCAACCCGATCGGGCCGCGCGGCGTGTACGACGAATCGAAGCGCTTCGCTGAAGCCATGACCATGGCCTACCACCGCTACCACGGGATCGACACGCGCATCTGCCGCATCTTCAATACCTTTGGGCCGCGCATGCGGGTGGACGACGGCCGCGTCGTCACCAACTTCATTGCCCAAGGGCTGCGCGGCCTGCCGCTCACGGTCTACGATGACGGCTCGCGCACGCGCAGCTTCTGCTACGTCAGCGATCTGGTGGAAGGAATGGTACGCTTGCTCGATTCGAATGAAGTGGAGCCGGTCAATCTGGGCAACCCGCGTGAGATGACGGTCCTGGAGTTCGCCAACACCGTGCTGCGGCTCACCGGCGGCACATCGAAGATTGAATTCGTATCGCCCAAGGATGAGCGGACGAAGGACGACCCGAACACGCGCCAACCTGACATCACGCGGGCGCGCCGCGCCTTGGGCTGGGAGCCGGCGGTGAATTTGGAGGACGGCTTGCAACGCAGTATTGAATACTTCCGTAAATTGTTCGCAGCGGGGGAGGCATGAGGATTCTTGTAACCGGAGGGGCGGGGTTCATAGCATCGCATATGGCCGACGCGTTCGTCGCGGCCGGGCACCAGGTGACCGTTGTCGACGATCTGTCGTCGGGCAAACGCGAGAATCTCAATCCCAAGGCGACGTTCTATCAGCTGGATGTGCAGGACCCGGCAGTCGCCGCGGTGTTTCAACGTGAGAAACCCGAGATCCTCTGCCACCACGCCGCTCAAATGGACGTGCGCCGCTCCGTTGCCGATCCCATCTTCGATGCGCGTGTCAACATCATCGGACTGCTGAACCTTCTGGAACATGGCCGGCAGCATGGGCTCAAGCGCGTGCTCTTCTCATCGACCGGCGGTGCCATCTACGGCGAACAGGACGCTTTTCCATGTCCCGAAACCCACAAGACCGAACCGCTCAGCCCATACGGCATCGCCAAGCTGGCCAGCGAGCGCTACCTGTTTTTCTATTCGGTCACCTACGGCATCTCCTACGCGGCGCTGCGCTACGCCAATGTCTACGGGCCCCGGCAAAACCCGCACGGTGAAGCCGGGGTGATCGCCATCTTTGCCGAGAAGCTGCTGCGCGGTGAGCAGCCGGTCATCAATGGCGACGGCAAGCAGACGCGCGATTACGTTTATGTCGACGACCTGGTCCGCGCCAATCTCGCCGCATTGACGGCGCCGTTCAGTGGCGCGGTCAATCTCGGCACCGGCATCGAGACGGATGTGAACACCCTCTTTCGACATCTGTGCACGCTGTGCGGCGCGCAGGCGTCGGAGCAGCACGGGCCGGCAAAGGCGGGGGAGCAGCAACGTAGCGTCATCGACAACACGCTCGCCGGCCGGGTGCTGGACTGGCGTCCGCAGGTGGCACTCGAGGCCGGCCTGCGCGAGACCGTGGAATTCTTCCGGAAGAAGGCCAGGGGAGAGGCGGTTGGCGGTTAGCGGTTGGCGGTTGGGGTGCCCCCCTAACCGCCAACCGCGACTCGCCTAACCGCTATCTTTCAGCTCAATGGAAACCGCGCGGATCCGCAATTTCTCGATCGTCGCCCATATCGATCACGGCAAGTCGACGCTCGCCGATCGGTTGCTCGAGCACACCGGGACGATCAGCGCGCGTGAGCGTACGGCGCAGATTCTCGACAGCATGGATCTGGAGCGCGAGCGCGGCATTACCATCAAGGCGAGCGCGGTGCGCCTGCACTATCTGGCGCAGGACGGCAAGGAGTACCAACTCAACCTGATCGATACGCCGGGACACGTCGACTTCACGTACGAAGTATCGCGCAGCCTGGCGGCATGCGAAGGCGCGCTGCTGGTGGTCGATGCGGTGCAAGGCGTCGAGGCGCAGACACTCGCCAACGCCTATCTGGCGCTCGACAATGATCTCGAGATTCTGCCGGTGCTGAACAAGATCGATCTGCCGGGCGCCGAACCCGAGCGCGTGAAAGCGGAGATCGAAGAGATCATCGGCCTCGATACGGCGGATGCCGTGCTGACAAGCGCGAAAGAGGGCATTGGCACCGAGGACGTGCTCGAGGGTATCATCCGCCACGTGCCGGCGCCGCGCGGCGATGCCGACGCTCCGCTGCGCGCGTTGATGTTCGACAGCTGGTTTGATCCGTACAACGGCGTGGTCATGGTGTTGCGTGTGTTCGATGGCCGCGTTCGCAAAGGCACGCGGATCCTGCTGATGGCGGGCGGCACGACGCACGAGGTGCTGCGGGTTGGCGTCTTCAGTCCGCGTCCGCTGGAGATCGACGAGCTCGGGCCCGGTGAAGTCGGCTTCGTCATGGCGGGCATCAAAGAAGTCGACCAGACGCTCATCGGGGACACGGTGACCGAGGCGCTGCGTCCGACGCCGCAGCCGCTGCCCGGGTTCAAGGCCGTAAAGCCGATGGTCTTCAGCGGGCTCTATCCCGCCGACACCGCACAGTACGGACCGCTGCGTGACGCGGTCGAAAAGCTGCGTTTGAACGACTCGTCGTTCACCTATGAGCCCGAGAACTCGGTGGCGCTGGGATTTGGCTTCCGCTGCGGCTTTCTCGGCTTGCTCCACATGGAGATCATTCGCGAGCGCCTGGAACGCGAGTTTGCGTTGAGCCTGATCACTACGGCCCCGACCGTCGCCTACCGGGTGACCACGCTGACCGGCGAGGTGCTGACCATCGACAGTCCGGCGAAGCTGCCGCCGGTCCAGGCGATCGCCAAGATCGAGGAGCCGATCATTCTGGCGACCATTCACCTTCCCGAAGGCTTTCTGGGCGGTGTCTTGAAGCTTTGCGAGGAGAAGCGCGGGCGCCAGCGCGAGCTCAAGTTTTTGGGACGGGGGCGCGTCATGTTGACGTACGAGTTGCCCCTGAACGAGATCGTCCTCGATTTCTATGATCGCCTCAAGTCGGTGAGCAAGGGATACGCCTCACTCGACTACGAGCTCATCGATATGCGTGAATCGAATCTGGTGAAGCTCGACGTGCTGATCAACGGGGATCCGGTCGATGCGCTGTCGTTGATCGTGCACCATGAGCGCGCCTATGCCCGCGGTCGCGAACTGGCCGAGAAGATGAAGGAGCTGATTCCGCGGCAGATGTTCGAGGTCATCATCCAGGCTTCCATCGGCAGCAAGGTGATCGCGCGGGAAACCGTGAAGGCGCTGCGCAAGAACGTTACCGCCAAGTGTTACGGTGGCGATATCTCGCGCAAGCGCAAGCTGCTGGAGCGCCAGAAGGAGGGGAAAAAGCGCATGAAGCAGGTCGGACGTGTGGAGATCCCTCAGGAGGCGTTTCTCGCGGTCCTGAAAGTTGAGGCATAGCCAGAGCCGCAAGGATCGTCTATCGTGCGCAGCTTGAAAGCCCTGAGCGTTGCCATCCCGCCCGTCGATGTCACTGCCATTTGAGCCGTCTGCCCCGGTGCAACCGCAGGCCGAAGCGCAAGCGGTCGCCGCTTCCCCGCCGCAGGGTAAGTCGGTCCTGCGCGAGTATGCCGAAGCCTTCGCCATGGCGTTGGTGCTGGCACTGCTCATGAGAGCTTTCGTCGTCCAGGCGTTCAAGATACCGTCCGGGTCGATGTTGCCAACTTTGCAAATCGGCGATCACATCCTGGTCAATAAGTTCATATACGGCTTCCGCCTGCCGATCATTGGGACGCGGTTCCTGTCGTGGCGCGCGCCACGACGCGGCGACGTGATCGTTTTCGAGTATCCCGCCGATCCGTCCAAGGATTTCATCAAGCGCACCGTCGGCGTTGCCGGGGATGTCGTGCAGATCCGTTCCAAACACGTCTACATCAACGGCGAGCTCTGGGAGGATCCGCGTGCCTATTTTGCCGACGGTGCGGGAAGTGGCCGTGGCCACGGGACGCGCGACGATTACGGGCCGGTGACCGTGCCGCCGCATCACCTTTTCGTGATGGGTGACAATCGGGATCGCAGCTACGACAGCCGGTTCTGGGGCTTTGTGGACGTTGACGAGGTGGAGGGGAAGGCTTTTCTGATCTACTGGTCGTGGGATGGCGACGACCACTGGGTGCGGTGGGCTCGGTTGGGGGAAGGGATTCATTGAGAGGGAGGGGTGTGATGGACCAACGACAAATGACGATGCGCGTGCTGATTGCGAGCGGGGCAATCCTTCTAAGTGCCAGCGGGGCCTTTGCGCAGGTCTTTCGGGCCGCACCCACATATCCGCTGTCTGGGTCGACCAGTGATGCGACATCCCTCCTTGCACTGGTCGACGTGGGCTCGTTCGATGGCCCGCTCGACGGCATTCTGGATGTCGTGGTCGCGGAGCAGGACGAGCAAGCAACGGTGCTGTTCGGCAACGGCTCATCGGGCAAAGGGGACGGCACGTTCAGCCTAGCGGGAAATGTGAACTTGCTGCGGATTCCATCCGCCATGGGCGTCGGCGACTTCGACGGCGATCACATCCCCGATCTCCTCATTGGCGATCTGTCGAATACCGTGGTCTTCTTCAAGGGAACGGGCTCTGCCGATCTGCCTCCGTTCGAGGCGCAAGGCAATCCCATTCCGGCTGGAGTCGGCCCCACGGCAATTGCGGCGGCTGATGTCAACGGCGACGACAAGTTGGACGCGCTGGTTGTCGACGAAGGCAACGATACCGGTGGTGTGACAGTCTTGTTGGGCCAGGGCAATGGCACCTTCACCCAATTCGGCGAGATGTTCCCGGCTGGCGCGGGCAGCGCAGCGATTGCGGTGGCGGACTTCAATCGCGACGGCAAGCTGGATCTGGCCGTTGCTAACAAAGTTGCGAACACCGTGAGCATCCTGCGTGGTGCCGGGACCGGCTTTTTCTCGAACGTACAGACCATCCCTGTGGGCGACCAGCCGATTGCGGTCGCGGCGCACGACCTCAACAACGACGGCCGCGTGGATCTCGTGGTGACGAACCAGAACTCCGACAATATCGCCGTCATTGAGGGCTTAGCGGACGGTTCGTTCGGCACCGCACGCTTCTTCGTCTCGGGGAGCCTTGGGAGCACCCCCTCTGGGGTGGCGTTGGCTGATGTCAATGGCGACGGCGCGCTGGACGTGCTCCTGCCCAACACGCGCAGCAGCGACGCGAGTGTCCTGCTCGGCGACGGCCATGGGAACTTCGCGGCGCCGCGGGCCTTCGTGGCGGATCAGGAGCCGCTGGAGATCGCTGCGGGCGATGTGAATGGCGATGGCATCGCGGACGCGGTGTGCGTCAATCACGGCAGCCAGGGACCGGACGCGGCGGTGCTGATCAGTCGTGGCGATGGGGGCTTCAACGCGGTTGAAGATGTGCTGACCCTTCCGAGCCCAACCAGCGTGGTGGCAGGGGATGTCGACAATGACGGTGTCGCCGATCTGGTCGTCGCGCACAGCCCAAGCGGAACGGGTGGCGGCACGGTCGAGGTATTTCGCGCTCAGCCACCGCTCGGCTTTGCCGCGCCAGTCAACCTGCAGTCGGCGGGTGACGCCGTGGCGCTCGGCCGCGGCGATTTCAATGCGGACGGCTACCTCGACGTCGTCGTCGTGAACAAATCAACCAGCAATGTTTCAGTATTTCTTGGCCTGGCTGCCGGCGGGTTTGGCGCGGTGCACAATTACCCGGTCGGATCGTGTCCCACGGCGATCACTGTCGCTGACTGGAATCACGACGGACGCTCGGATCTGGCGGTGGCCGACGACGGCATCCGTGCCGTGTGTTCCGGAGGGAGTAACGCCGGCTTGCAGTGTTGCGGCGCCACCGACTGTCCCGGCGGCTCCTGCCCGTCTCCTGCCACCGGCGCGGTTGAGGTTCTGCTCGCGCAGGCGGACGGATCATTCGGTTCGCCAGTGGCCTTTCCGGTCGGCTTGAGTCCGGAAGCGGCGGACTTCGGCGATTTCAATGGCGATGGCCTGCTGGATCTCGCCGTGGCCAGCAACACGGGCCCCTTCACTTGTGCCGGCGACGGCTCGGCCTGCCGGTCCGATAGCGATTGTGGAAAACAGTCGCCATGCAACGATTCCGGCGATGTCACGATCTTGATGGGAAGCGGTGACGGTACGTTTCATTTGTTGGGCCGTATCGAGGATGCGCGCGGACCGCGAACCATTGCGGTAGCGGACTTCGACCGCGACCACCACGATGATATTGCCGTGGCGCGCGCGATGGACAGCAACGTCGCCGTCTATTTCGGCGACGGTACCGGCCAGTTTACCCTCGGTTCCTCGTTGTTGTCCGTCGATAACAGCCCTTGGGCGCTAGCCGCTCGCGACATCAACGGCGACTCGATTCCGGATCTGCTGGTGTCGGACGCGGTAGCGAACTCGGTGGCGATGTTCAGGAGCCTCGGGAACCGGCGTTTCCGCCAAGATGACAACCCGACGGTGAGCCTGCGGCCGATCGCCCTCGTGGCGGCCGATTTCGATGGCGGCGGTCGCTATGACGGTGCGGCGGCGAACAGTTTTGCGGCTGATTCTGTATCGGTGTTGACCAACATCGTGGCGCCGTCAGCGACCACGCCAGCCGTCCTGCGCGGTGACGCCAACGGCGATACGGTGGTGAGCGCTGCCGATGCCGTGGCGGTGATGCGTGAGCTGGCGGACGGCAACGGCACTCGCATCGAGGAGGTGAAAGTCGGCGGCAGCTTCGCGGCGGCGCCCGGTGTGGATGCCAACGGCGACGGCATCGTGACCATCCAAGACGCGTTGGCGGTCGCGCATCGTCTGTTCCCGGGCGCGTGAGGGGGGGCAAGATGCCGACGGAAGCACAAATCCAGAGTGACCTGCATGGCGCGATGAAAGCGCGGGCCGCGGAGAAGGTGTCAGTGCTGCGCGACGTGATTGCTGCGATCAAGAATCTCAAGGTGGAGAAGATGATCGCCACCCTGCCGGAGGCCGACATCGTGACCCTCGTGCGCCGCGAGATCAACAAGCGCAGCGAGGCGGCGGAGTTTGCGCGCCAGGGCAACCGCCCGGAACTGGTGCAGAAGAACGAGAGCGAGAAGGGAATCTTGGAGGCCTACCTGCCGCAGCAGCTCAGCGCCGCGGAGCTCGACGCGATCATCAAGGCGCTCGCTGCCGAGCTGGGTACAACTCAAATCGGCCCATTGATGGCGCAACTGCGCGAGCGGCACGCTGGGACGTACGACGGCAAGCTCGCCAGTGAGCTCGTCAAAAAACTCGCCGCCGGCTGAAGGGTAGGGCGGGATCGTGCCACCGCCGCCTTGCAATTGACGCGCGCGTGGACGACACTCTCCCACGCATCGCGCCATCGGCGTCGACGACGAGAGGAGCGGTCATGAAGAAGCCTCCGGTAGCTGTCGCAGCGTGGACCGCAGTGTCGCCGCCACTGAGTCAGGCCTTGGTCGCCTCGACGGATCGCGAAGGGCAGTTCAACGGCGGCAGTCTGCTCGACGCTGCGATGGGCTTCAGCCTCGGCAGCGCGGCGCCGCAGAATTCCGACTTGGAAACAACCACGTGTTTTACGGATGTGTTTCTCGGACTTCGCGGGTTGAAGTGAACGGGTCGCGCCCGATGACGGCGCGACCCCTCTGCCCTATGCTGCCTTGCGGGGCTTGGCGCGGGCAGGCGGCGCAAATCTGCCGCGCCACGTTGCTTGCCATTGCCGTCCTGGTCCTTCCAGAACGGTCTCTTCGGGATGTTCCAGCTCATGGATTCTGCGTAGCAGAGCCTTCGGGTCGGTCCACCGGCCCAAGCCGCGCAACGCCGGGTCCTTCGGCTCCCAGCAGACGACGCGCGTCCCCCCTGCCTCGATGCAGACCTCGCGGAGTGCGTTCATCTTTTTCATATGTACCTGACCTCAGGCTTCATTATGACCACGCCAGAGCCCTCATTCAACCCCGAATTGCCAGCACGCTCGTATAGTCGTTATGGTGAGCAGGCGCCGGATTGTAGCTGCACGGGAATCGCCAGACCCATTCAATCGCTTGTCTTATCGGAGCGTTTGTGAGCCGATCAGGCCTGGAAGGAGGCGACCAATGGCGCACCGCATTCTCGACCATTCCTCAGTTCGGATTCGCGACGTGGAGCGCTCACGTCGTTTCTACGAAGGGCTCCTTGGTCTGGATCCGGCGCCGAGACCAGACCTCGGCATTCCAGGCATGTGGTACACATTGGGTCGCGGGCAGCTGCATCTCATTCAAAACGAGGCGAGCATGCGGGGCGGCATCGATCCAACCGGACCGCACTTCGCGATCGAAGTCGAGGATCTTGATGCGCTGCGTCGGTGCTTGAACGAGGCGGGAATCGAGATGCTCGATCTCGGCGCCCAGCTGTGGATCCGGGATCCCGACGGCAACGTCGTGGAGCTGCGTGCACCGGCAGGCGATGCATAGGGGCGGCGCCCAGCCTCTCTTCTGTGGCCCGCTCCCATTTGGTCGCTAGGGGCGGCCCAGTCCGACAGGAACCGCGAGGGGTACGCTCAGGTGGGCGCGCTCAGGCGCTTGAAGAGCTTGTCGAATTCCCATTCGACCAACGCGCCCGCCAGCACCACCGCGCCGCTCTCGCCGAGACGAACGTAGACCCCAGTGGTCGCCGGATTACGCTCGCCGATTTGTAGGATCAGCGGTTCAGCCTGGCCGCTGACGCGCAATGCGACGGTCCCGAGGGGAGGGTCCAGCCCGTAGTCCTTCAGTGACTGCGCCGCTACGGAGATGTCCATCAACACTCTCAGATCCGAGAGCGTGTGCAGGAAGTCGTTGACGACGGATGGATCATCGACGCCTTGCCAACCACTGTCTTGGCGCTGAACGGTGAGGCTCTGGCCTGTCCGTTGAACTTGGACAGCGACGACATCGGCTGGTTCGAAATCCAGTAACTTGTGCAACGCCTGCAGTGATTCCTGGCCCGGGGGTTTGCCCTGCATGGAACGCTCGGCTGGCTGCGGCGGCGTCTCGCTGTACCAGAGGTACGCACCGACGAGAATGACCAGCACGGCGAGGACAATCGTGCTGCGCCCACCCATGCCTATGCACCCGCCCGCCGCCGGCGCTGCCAGGTGATCAGAAAGCCGAGGGTGGCGAAGAAACCCGGCGATATGACCACGGCGATCCAGAAGAGGAGATGCCCCTGCGTTGCCGTGAGCGAAATCGGCGACAACGAGCTGCGTGGCAGGCCCTTGTGGCGCACCGCAACGAGCTCCTGATCTTCCGCCAGGACACCGAGGCTGCTCATGAACAGATCCTTGTTGCCCAATAAGTTGAGGTAGAGATTGCTGGCGAAGTCAGAGTCGCCGAAGACGATCATACGACTGACCTTGCCATTCTCGGGCCCGCTGGCAGGGTCACCGTCGGTGGCCGCCGGAGCGTTGGTCACCATGACGCCGACCGGCAGGGGGCCCGGCTTGTCTATTTCGCGGCGAAACTGCGGGGTGCCTTCAGGTACCGTGCCGCCGCCAATGCGCGCCCAGCTTTCGTTACCGGTGAGCGCGAGCAGCATGACGTGGACGCCGGCGGGGGCATCTTCCATCGGGACCACGGTACGCGCCACTGAGAAGACCGCCGCGGTGTCGAGATTCTTGCGGAACGTTCGTTCGTCGAAGATCGGCACCCGCGGCATGAAGCTGTCGGCACCGTACAGCCGGTTGCGCTCGTCGACAACCAGATCATCACCCGCGCGCACCCCGTAGCGCGCCAGGAACTGGACTACCGACGGGGCTGCTCCCGGGTCGACCATCAGCATGAGGCGTCCGGCGTTGTCGAGGTAGCGTGAGAGCTGCTCCGCTTCTCCCGGCAACAGGTCCTGGGTCGGGCCTGCCAGGAGGACGGCGGTACACTCGGCAGGGACGCCGCCGGGCGGCACGGTCTGGAGGGTCCGGATGTCGAAGCCATCCTTCTCAAGTGCTTTGGCGACCTCACTGTATCCCGTTCGATCGGACGGGTCTTGCGGGCTGTGCTCGCCGTGACCGGTGAGGAAGCACAGCGTGCGTTGCTCATGACGGGTGAGGCGCAGCAGCACGTTGATGATCTCCTCTTCGTCGATGCCTTTCAGCTCATGCACCTTCCCGTCGGCTTCAAGCACGCCGGTGTTGAAGCTCCCAATGCCGTATTTCTTGGCCAGACCCGGCTCGCGGTCGAGGTCCAACAAGCGGAAGGTGATGTTCGGCGACGCGGCGGCAAACAACTCCAAGACGTCTTCCATCTGTCGCCGCTGCTCGTGTTCCTGCGCGTTGTAGAAGGCAATGATGTGGACCGGAACCTGCAAGTGTGCGGCAATCCGCTCCGACTCGTCCGACAACACGAAGCTCTGGGTCGGGGTAAGGTCGAAGCGGCGATTGTGGCGCTCCGCGAGAACCAGCAGGAATGCAAACAAGACGGCTGCTAAAACGACCTGGATCGCCAGCAGCACGGCGTGCCTGGCCGATTGGCCGACGCGCGCGATCAACTGCGCCGGCATGCTCAGCGCACCCCGCGCCACTTGCGTACGCCAAGTGATTCCAAGGTGAGGAACAGGAAGAACAGCACAAACAAGGTAAAGAACGCCACGTCTTGCGTGTCGATCACGCCACGGGAGAAGTTGAAGAAATGATCGAAGAGCGACAGGTGGAGCAACACCTGAATGATCTGTTGGTCGGCGACCTCCTCGTTCCAGGTGAGAAACCAGAAGAACACGAGGATGCCATAGGTTGCCATGGCGCTAATCACCTGGTTCTCGGTGAGCGAGGAGATGAACAGCCCGCAGGCGATGAATGCGGTGCCCAGCAGAAAGATTCCCAGGTACGCGGCCAACAAGGGTCCAGGATCGAAGTGATAGAAGCGATAGAAGATCAGCGGATTCAGCGCCGTGGGCAGCAGCATGATGATGAAGAAAATCCAGCAGGCCAGGAACTTCCCGACGACGATCTCGCCGTCGCGCACCGGGTAGGTCCACAAAAGCTCGATGGTGCCGAGCTTCTTCTCTTCGGCGAACAAGCGCATCGTCAGCAGCGGCAGCACCAACAGCATGCACAGGCGCATGTCGAGGAAGACGTACTGCCACAGGCCGGTGGGCAGCACGTAGCCGCCGTAGAGCACGAAGAAGATCAGATCACTGTAGAAGAAGTAGCCGCTCAATAGCAGGAAGATCGCCAACAGGATGTAGGCGATGTAGGAGCTGAAGTAGGAGCGCAGCTCACGCCGACAGACGACCAGTGACTTCATCGTGGGTGACGGGCGTAGCGGGTGCGGGTTCGGCAACCAGGCTGAGGAAGATATCTTCGAGGGACAAAAACACCGGCCGCAGCTCCAGGAGCGGCCACTGCGCGGCGGAAATCGCCGCCGCCAGCTCGGCGCGCAGGTCGCGGTCCTTCTCGGTCGTTACCACGAACGCCGAGCCGCCTTCCGCGGCATCCAGCGCCGCGTCGACCTGGAGCACGCCTGGGATGGCACGCAGCCGGCTGGCGACGACATCCGCGGCGGCGCGGACTTCCAGATGGATCTGCGAGGTGTGCCGCAGCCGCTGGTTGAGATTGCGCGGCGTATCCACGGCCAGGATACGCCCGTGGTTGATGATGATGACGCGATCGCAGGTGGCCTCGACCTCCGACAGAATATGCGTCGACAGGATCACGGTGCGCTCGCCGCGCAGATGGCGGATCAGCCGGCGCACCTCGGCCACCTGCTCCGGGTCGAGGCCGGCCGTCGGCTCGTCGAGGACCAGCACCCGGGGCTCACCCACCAGTGCCTGCGCGATGCCGACGCGCTGGCGATACCCCTTTGACAGGGTGCCGATCAGGCGCCGCGCCACATGCACCACGCCACAGCTGCTGAGCGCCGCATCGATGGCGGTGCGCCGGTGGGAAGGCGCGATCCCCTTCATTTCCGCCACGTAGCGCAGGTATTCGCGCACCGTCATGTCGAGATAAAGCGCAACGCGTTCTGGCGCATAGCCGACGACCCCGCGGGCGCGTAACGAGTCGGCGACGACGTCGTAGCCCGCGACGATCGCGTGCCCGCTGGTGGGTGGAAAGACGCCGCATAGGATGCGCATGGTCGTGCTCTTCCCGGCGCCATTGGGGCCCAGAAAGCCGACGATCTCGCCGCGCGCCACCTCAAAAGAAACGTCGCTGATCGCGTTCAGTGCGCCGAACTGCTTGGTGAGATGGCTGGCTTGAATCATGCGCTGGGCGATCCTAGTTGAGCCGCGCCGGGGGCTCAATACGCGCCGCGAGATGGTGCCGGGTTTCGCTAGTTGCGTCCAGCCCCGCGTTGGGGCACAACCACAGCGCGGTCCTGTCGACGGGGCGCGCGAGCAAATCGGCCCGCGACGACGAGAGGAGTTACACGGCATGCAATTCGGCATCTTTTACGAGCATCAGATCCCGCGTCCGTGGGGCAAAGGTGACGAGCATCGGCTGCTCAAGGAAGCCCTCGAGCAAGTGGAGCTCGCGGATCGTCTTGGCATCGAGTACGCCTGGGAGGTCGAGCATCATTTCCTGGAGGAGTACTCGCACTCGTCGGCTCCCGAGGTATTCCTCGCTGCCTGCAGCCAACGCACGAAAAACATCCGCCTCGGTCATGGGATCGTACAAATGCCGCCCAACTTCAACCATCCGGCGCGGGTTGCGGAACGGATCGCCACGCTCGACCTGGTGAGCGACGGCCGCGTCGAGTGGGGCACCGGCGAGGCCAGTGCCCGCCAGGAGCTCGAAGGCTTCAAGATCAACTACATGGAAAAGCGCGACATGTGGCTGGAGACGACGCGCGAGACGGCGAAGATGCTTTGCATGGAGCCGTACCCCGGCTACAAGGGTAAATACTTTTCGATGCCGCACCGTAACGTGGTTCCGAAACCGTTGCAGACGCCGCATCCGCCCATGTGGGTCGCATGTTCCAACCGTGACACCATTCGCCTCGCCGCGCGCCTCGGTCTCGGCGCGCTCACCTTCGCCTTCGTCGATCCGAGCGAGGCCAAGTACTGGGTGGACGAGTACTACACGACCTTCAAGAACGAGTGTGAGCCCCTGGGCCGAGCCGTGAATCCGAACGTCGCCATGGTGACCGGTTTCATGTGTCATGAAGACAGTCAGGTGGCCGTACAGCGCGGCCTCGAAGGTTTTCACTTCTTCGGGTATGCCCTGGCGCACTACTACATTACGGGCACCCATGTTCCCGGCCGCTTCAACATCTGGGAAGACTTCAAGCAAAAGGGTCCGAACATCGGCGGTCCCACCGGCGGCATCGGCAACCCGGACGAGGTGCGCGCCAACCTCGAGAAGTTCGAGGACATGGGCGTCGACCAGGTCATCTTCATTCAACAGGCAGGGAGGAACAAGCACGAGCACATCTGCGAATCGCTCGAGCTGTTCGCCGACCGCGTGCTGCCTGCCTTCAAGGCGCGTCACGCAGCACGCCAGCAGCGCAAAGCCGAGGAGCTCGCGCCCTACATTGAGACGGCGATGCAGCGTATGCCGCCGCTTCCCACTCTGAATCCGGTGCCCGAAGTGGATGCCTATCCGGTGATGATGCAAAAGATGGGTGCGACGATCACCGACGAAACCATCGGCCAGAAACTTGCGGGCTCGGTCGCCGGAGCGCTGTCGTAGATCGCGAGCCGCGCCTCTTCCAATGGCCTGGCGGACTTGGCAGTTCGCAGCAACCCGACGGAGCAGGCAGGAGCGGACGTCGGTCGCCGGGCAGGGGTTGCCCAGGCCCGCTCGCGCAGGTAGAGAGACAGTAGCTCGACACACAAGGAGGAAACCACATGGCGATCAAAGCTGGTGAGAGCTTGCCGCTCGATCTGAAGCTGAAGGAAATGGGTGAAGGTGGACCGAAGGATGTCAGCGTGGGCGATATCTTCAAGGGGAAGAAGGTCGTCTTGTTTGCGGTGCCGGGAGCCTTTACGCCGACGTGCTCGATGAAGCACCTCCCCGGTTTCCTGGAACAAGCCGGCGCCATTCGCGCCAAAGGTGTGGACGAAATCGTCTGCCTGTCGGTCAACGATGCTTTTGTGATGGGTGCCTGGGGTAAGGCAAACAGTGCCGCGGGCAAGGTGCGCATGATCGCCGATGGGAATGGCGATTTCACCAAGGCCGTTGGCTTGTCCCTCGACGCCAGCGGCTTCGGCATGGGCGCGCGGTCGCAGCGCTATGCCATGATCGTCAATGACGGAAAGGTCTTGGAGCTGCTCGTTGAGCCAGGACCTGGCTTAAACCTCTCGAGCGCCGAGTCGGTGCTGGGCAAGCTCTAAGAGACGACCGACAACAGACTGACCGACAACGGACGGCAGAGTTCCCGTCTGTTGTCGGTCATCTACTCTTCCCCCTTCCGGCCGGGGGCGTATTTGATGATCTCGGCCTTTTCCAAAGTCACCAAGCCGCCGCCGCCGGCGGCTTCCATGAGGGCGTCGAGCTCGGGGAGGGCAGCCAGCACTTTTTCCTCGGTATCGACGATTTCGATGAGCAGAGGCAGATCTTCCGAGAGCCGCAGAACTTTGGTGGTGTGGATGCGGCTGGTGGCTCCGAAGCCTTCGATGCCCCGCCAGACGGTGGCGCCCGCCAACCCCAGCTCGCGTGCCTTCAGGACGATCGCCTCGTAGAGCGGCCGGCCCTGACAGCGGTCTGACTCACCCACGAAGATGCGGAGCAGCTTGCCCTCTCCAGTGATTTTCATTGGCGATCTCCCTCAGACTCGCGACGGTAAGACACGAAGACACGAAAGCTGGAAAACCACGAAATAATCGAGCAGACCATAAGAATACGGCCGCCGGCGCTCACAGTAAGCGCACGGCGGCGCTTCCCAACCAGACGGCGCTCAGGCAGCTGACGAGCGATGCGGTAATGTTCGCGATGCCGGCTACGACACTGCCGTCGCGCAGCAAAGCGAGGGTTTCGTAACTGAACGTCGACATCGTCGTAAACCCGCCGCAGAAGCCGGGACCGAAGAAGAGACGGGCGTTCGGGCTGATCAGATCGCGCTCGAAGGACAGGGCGAGGACAACGCCAAGGATGAAGCTGCCGAGAATATTGACGGCCAACGTGCCGGCCGGGAAGTCGGTGCCGTTCCAGCGTTGGACCACGCCCGCGAGCCAGTAACGAGCCATCGACCCAAGGAAGCCGCCAATCCCGACTACGAGTGCTCGCTGCATACGCCCCTAGCGACCAACGGGAGCGGACCCTGGATGAGACGCCGGGCGCAGCCCGGTGTGAAGGAAAAGGCGGCGAGCGGATTCGAACCGCTGCATAAAGGTTTTGCAGACCTCTCCCTTAACCACTTGGGTACGCCGCCGCGCAGGCTCTCGTTAGCACATGGGTACGCGGATGCAAGACGTTGCGGTGGTTGGTAGTCGGGTCTAGACCCCACTACCCGGTGGTTCAGATCCGCTGAGCTTGGTAGCTGGCGGCGTGGGCGACGTAGTTGAGTGCCGATTCCCTGAGGTGAGCCAGCTCGTCGGGGCGCAGTGCACGGACCACCTTCGCCGGGCTGCCCATGACCAGATGTTGCGGGGGAACCGTCGTGCCCGGTGTCAGGAGCGAGCCGGCGGCGATCAGGCAGTCGTCGGCGATCTCCACCCCGTCCAAGACAATGGCCCCGATACCAATGAGGCAGCGGTTGCCCACCCGGCAGCCGTGCAAGACCACGGCGTGTCCGACGGTGACGTCATCACCAATGATGGTGGCCCAGCGGCCGCCGGTGACGTGCACCGTCGAGTTGTCCTGGATGTTCGTGCGTGCGCCGATGCGCACGGGATGCACATCGGCGCGGATGACGACGTTGAACCACACGCTCGACTGTGCCGCGATCGTCACGTCGCCGATCAGCCGTGCGCTCTCTTGTATGTACGCCGTGGGATCGGTGCGTGGGCTGTGCCCGCGATACGCAATCAGCATGCGACGGACGCTACCGAAATTGTCGGCACGGCTCAATTGCCCCTGGCGCGCTCGCGTTATGGCAACCACAACATATGGTGTGAGACGGTTCCTGCTTGCCAGACCGGTAGCGCTTTGCTAAAGGAACGCATGGTTCACGACAAATCGGACGACGCAGCGATGCCGAGGCCCATCCGCGACTGGCGCAGATGGGCCTGCGTGTTTGTGGAGACGGCGCGGACGCCAGGCGGCGCCTCCGCTTGGAGGTAGCGATGTTTACCTACGACATGCCGGAAGGGTTCACGTTCGACGACGTGTTGCTGGTGCCCGCCGAGTCGGACTTCCTGCCGCGCGACGCTGACTGCAGCACGCAGCTGACACGACAGATTACGCTGAAGATCCCGTTGGTCAGCGCCGCGATGGATACGGTCACCGAATCGCGCACGGCGATCGCCATGGCGCAGGAGGGCGGCATCGGCGCGATCCACCGCAACCTCAGCGTGGATCAACAGGCGCTCGAAGTTGAGAAGGTCAAGAAATGGGAAAGCGGCATGATCCTCGACCCGGTGACCGTCGCACCGGAGCAGCGCATCGCCGACGCGCTCGAAGTCATGCACCGCTACCACATCTCGGGGGTGCCCGTGACCAAAGACGGACAACTGGTCGGCATCCTGACCAACCGTGACTTGCGTTTCGAGAAGCGGCTCGACCGCAAGGTCGGCGAGGTCATGACGAAGGAGAACCTGATCACCGGCCGCCCCGGCATCGAGCTCGAGGAAGCCAAGGAGATCCTGCACGCCAATCGGATCGAAAAGCTGCTCATTGTCGACGGCCAGAACCGATTGAAGGGTCTGATCACCGTGAAAGACATTCAGAAGGCGGCGCAGTTCCCCAACGCGTGCAAGGACCAGTTCGGCCGCCTGCGTGTGGCGGCGGCCATTGGCACCGGCGAGGACACGGATCAGCGCGTCGCGCGTCTGGTGCGCGCCGGCGCCGACGCCGTCGTGATCGATACGGCACATGGGCACTCCGCGGCGGTAATCGAGACGGTCCGCAAGATCAAAGCCGCGCATCCCGCGATGGAGGTGGTTGCCGGCAACGTGGCAACGACCGACGGGGCGCGTGCTCTGGCGCGCGCCGGAGCGGACGCGATCAAGGTTGGCATGGGACCGGCGTCGATTTGCACCACCCGAGTCATCTCCGGTGTCGGCGTGCCGCAGCTCACCGCCATCGCTGAATGCGCCAAAGTGGCGAACGACTATGGGATTCCGGTGATCGCCGACGGCGGCATCAAGTACTCCGGTGATATCAGCAAAGCGCTGGCGGCGGGCGCGCACTCGGTGATGATCGGCGGCTTGATCGCGGGCACCGAGGAAAGTCCGGGCGAAACCATCCTGTACCAGGGCCGCACCTACAAGCTTTATCGCGGCATGGGCTCGCTCGAAGCCATGCGCGATCGTGAAGGGAGCCGCAACCGCTATATGCAGGACGACGAGTCCGAGCAGATGAAGCTCGTCCCCGAAGGCATCGAAGGCCGCGTCCCCCACAAAGGGTCGTTGTCGTTCATCGTCACCCAGCTGGTGGGCGGCTTGAAGGCGGGCATGGGCTATTGCGGCTGCCGGACCATTGCGGCGCTGCACGAAAAGGCCCGCTTCGTGCGCGTCTCCAACGCCTCGCTCCAGGAGAGTCACATTCACGATGTCTTCATGACGAAGGAACCGCCGAATTACCGGAGGGAATAAGGAAGAGCGGTTACGCGGTTAGCGGTTTCGGGCTAACCTTTTAACCGCCTAACCGCCAACCGCGTAACCGCCTATGATTTTAATTCTCGACTTCGGTAGTCAGTACACGCAACTGATCGCACGGCGCGTGCGCGAGCTGCACGTGTATTGCGAGATTCATCCGTACGCATTGCCGCTCGAACGCATCACGGCCCTGCAGCCGCAGGGCATCATCCTCTCCGGCGGGCCGTCGAGCGTGTACGAGGAAGGGGCGCCGCTGCCGGCGCGCCAGGTGACCGATCTCGGCCCCCCGGTGCTTGGTATCTGCTACGGGATGAACGTGCTGAACCTTTTCGGCGGAGGCGAGGTGGGCCGCGCGCCCCGGCGCGAGTATGGACCGGCTGACCTCATCGTCGATGATGCGCGCGACCTGTTCGCCGGCTTCGAGCACGGCACCGTCCCGGTGTGGATGAGCCACGGCGACAAGATGGAGTCGCTGCCGCGCGGCTGGCAGGTGCTGGCCCACAGCGCCAACTCGCCGATCGCCGCTATCGCCGACCCCGAGCGCCGCCGTTTCGGCGTCCAGTTCCATCCCGAGGTGGTGCATACGCCGCGCGGCAAGGAAGTGCTGGCCAACTTTCTCTTCCGCGTGTGCAAGGTCAAGGCCGACTGGACGATGGAGAACTTCGTCGAACGCGAGACCGCGCACATCCGCGAACGTGTCGGTCGAGCCGGCGTCGTCTGTGCGCTGAGCGGCGGGGTTGACTCCACGGTGACCGCCGCGCTGGTGCATCGCGCCATCGGCGATCAGCTCACGTGTATCTTCGTCGACAACGGCGTGCTGCGGCGCGATGAAGCGCAGCGCGTCATGGACTTTCTCCGCGACGCATTTCACTTCCGTATCAAGGCCGTCGATGCCGGCGCGCGTTTCCTCAAGCGGTTAGCCGGCGTCGAAGATCCGGAGCAGAAGCGGCGGATCATCGGCGGGACCTTCATCGACGTGTTCGAAGAAGAGGCGCGCGCGCTTGCGGATGCGAAATTCCTGGCGCAAGGCACGTTGTATCCGGACGTCATCGAGTCGGTGTCGTTCAAGGGCCCATCCGCCACCATCAAGAGCCATCACAATGTCGGCGGGCTCCCGGAGCGCATGCACTTCCAGCTCATCGAGCCGCTGCGTGAGCTGTTCAAGGATGAAGTCCGCGAGCTCGGCGCCGTACTCGGCATTCCGCCGCGCATCGTCGGCCGTCAGCCGTTCCCGGGGCCAGGCCTGGCCATCCGTGTCATCGGCGAGGTCACCGCCGAGCGCGTCGCGGTGCTGCAGAATGCGGAAGCCATCGTCGACGAGGAAATCCGCGCGGCTGGGTTGTATGACAAGCTGTGGCAGGCGTTCGCGGTGCTGCTCCCGGTGAAGACCGTCGGCGTCATGGGCGACGCGCGCACCTACGAGAATGTCGTCGCCCTGCGCGCCGTCGAGAGCGTCGACGGCATGACTGCAGACTGGGCGCGTTTGCCGGGTGATCTGTTGGCGAGGATCTCGAGCCGGTTGATCAACGAGGTGCGCGGCGTCAATCGGGTGGTGTACGATATTTCGTCGAAGCCGCCGGCGACGATTGAGTGGGAGTAGTAACTCCGAGGGGCAGAAACAAAGAGAACTGTACTTTCAGACCTATGAGTTCAAGGTCGAAGGACGAGCTGATCGCTCTGCTACGGCAAACGGCGGCGAGAAATGGCGACCGACCGTTAGGCGCCGTTGCATTCTATCGGAAAGCTGGTGTCGCCAAAGAGGACCTCTGGAACGTTGGGCTCCGTTCGTACGGTGACCTTTGTGAGCTTGCTGGGTTCCGGCGGAATCGCCTGCAAGGGCCCATGGATCCTGATCAGTTGCTTGAGAAGCTCGCATTTCTCGCGGCTAAGCTTCAGCGATGGCCAGACAACACGGATCGCAAGATAGCTCACCTCAGTGACCCTACGTTTCCCAGCTACGAAGCGTACCGAACGGCACGAAACAAGCGCGGATCGCTTGAGCAACAACTCTTGGACTGGTGCAGTACGCGACCGCAATATTCCGAGGTCCAGCGAGCAGTAGAAGCTAGACTCGCTCAGTCAGGAAACCACTCGGAAAGGGCTCAGCTCCGCAAAGTTGTGAACGGCTACGTGTATCTCTTCCGGTATGGGAACCACGGCCGCGACTACAAGATCGGCATGTCCGAAGACGCGTCCAGGCGCCATTCTCAACTCTCTGCAGTGTTCCCCGGTCAGCTTCCAGTCGTGCACGTGATTGAAACGGACGATCCGCGCGGCATCGAGCAGTATTGGCATCAGCGGTTCGAGGCCAAGCGCATTGAAGGCAAGAAAGAGATCTTCCGTCTCGATCCTCTGGACATTGCTGCATTTAGGAGTCGAAAGTATCAGTGAGCCCGCTCAAGGACAGCCATAGCTCCCGAAACGCCACCGGACAGTCACCCTGCTCGTCTAGCCCCATCGGCGAGGTGCCGCTGGTCCAGAGCTTGACGGACAAATGTCTTGATCAGCGCCTGGCGGCTGATCTGCAATGCGGCGGCTTCGAGGTCAATTTCGGCCAAGAGATCTGCTGGGAAATTGACTTCAACGGTCTGCATCGGGGACATCATGCGGCCACGATTTGTGAAGAAACCGGAAACGTCCTTCCCCTGTTCGGCCAACCGGGCGATCCGCTCAGCTGGGACAGGAGCCTTACTTCGACGATGCGCTTTCATAGATTTCCTCTTCTTCGCTTGTTGCCTTCCAGAACGTCACGAGATGGTAATATTCGCCATCGGCATCTTCACGATATTCGAAAATTACAGACTACAGTTTCCCTCGCACCCAGCCGATCGCACGGAACTGCTCAGGGGCATCGGATCGCTGATCAAGGTAGTACGGATGTCGCCAGATCTCGCCGCGTCGTGGATTGCGCCGCAGCGCGACGCTTTTCTTGGCGTCGAACTCGAAACGCACGCGCGTCTGCTTACCACACCCCAACCATTCGCGCCAAACTGTCGCAGCTGGCGGTCACTGGATCCACATATCGATCGTCGTCGGCGCGAATGCTAGCCGCGGGAGATTGACCACGCGACCCAAATCCGTCATCTGAAGAGACACGGCAGACGTTGGTTGGGTGGAGCAAAGGGGAGAGGCCATGTCGTTCGTTCATCTGCACGTTCACACGCAATACTCGCTCCTTGATGGTGCCAACAAGATCGATGCGCTGATCGGCAAGGTCAAAGCCGCGGGCATGCCGGCGGTGGCGATCACCGACCACGGCAACATGTTCGGCGCCGTCGAGTTCTACAAGAAGGCCGCCGCCGAAGGCATCAAGCCGATTATCGGCTGCGAGATGTACGTCGCCCCCAAGAGCCGCAAGGACAAGGGCGTGTCGCGCACCGATGACTTCGAGGCCGGCGGTAATCATCACCTCATCTTGTTGGCGATGAACCAAGCGGGCTACCGCAATCTCTGCCGCCTCGTGACCCTGAGTTACAAGGAAGGCTTCTACTACAAGCCGCGCATCGACAAGGAGCTGCTGCGCGAATTCAACGGCGGGCTCATCGCCCTTTCCGGCTGCCTGGCCAGCGAGGTCAACCAGGCGATCGCCAGCGGCAGCATGGACCGCGCCCGCGCGGTGATGGAAGAGTACCGCGCTATGTTCGACGGGCGCTACTACGTCGAGATCCAGGACAATCACCTGGCGCTGCAGGAGAAGGCAAACGTCGAGCTGATCCGCCTCGCCAGCGAGCTCAGCTTGCCGCTGGTGGCTACTAACGACTGCCACTATCTCGAACAGGAAGACGCCAAGGCGCACGAGGTCCTGCTGTGTATCCAAACCGGCAAGACCTTCAGTGACGAGAAACGCTGGCGCTTCGAGACCGACCAGCTCTACGTCAAAGACGCGCAGACCATGCTCGCCGCGTTTGGCGCGCATCCCGAATCTATTGCCAACACGGTCGACCTCGCGGCGCGCTGCGATCTGGAGCTGACGTTCGGCAAGTACCAGTTCCCGGCATTCGCAACGCCGCCGCACGAGACGCTCGATGAACATCTCGATCGCCTGGCGCGCGAGGGCTTGGAAGGGCGCCTCGCCGTCTTGCGCGGCCAAGACGGATGGTCGACGGACAGCGAGGCCGGCTATTACGCGCGCTTCGACGAAGAGATCGAAATCATCAAGAAAATGGGCTTCGCGGGCTATTTTTTGATCGTCGCCGACTTCACCAACTGGGCGAAAGGGCAGGGCATCCCGGTCGGCCCGGGGCGCGGCTCGGCAGCCGGCAGCCTGGTGGCCTACGCACTGCGCATCACCGACATCGATCCGCTGCCGTACCACCTGCTCTTCGAGCGCTTCCTCAATCCGGAGCGCAAGTCGATGCCCGATATCGACATGGATTTCTGCTTTGAGCGGCGCGACGAAGTCATCCGCTACGTGCGCGACAAGTACGGCGAGGATCGCGTCGCCCAGATCATCACTTTCGGAACCCTCAAGGGGAAGCAAGCGATCAAGGACGTCGGACGTGTTCTCGACTTTCCATACGCCGACACCGATCGCATGGCCAAGCTCTATCCTGCTCCCAAGCAGGGCAAGGATTTCCCGCTCAAGCAGGCGTTGGAGATGGAGCCGCGACTGCAACAGCTGCGCGAGCGCGGTGACCGTGAGGCGCAGCTCTTCGACTATGCCTTCCGTCTCGAAGGGCTGCTGCGCCACGTCTCCAAGCATGCCGCCGGTATCGTGATCGCCGCGGAACCTCTGGTCGAAAGCCTGCCGCTCTTCGTCGACAAAGAAGGCGCGGTCATGACGCAGTACCCGTACGCCGACGTGGACGCGATCGGATTGATCAAGTTCGACTTTCTCGGCCTCAAGACGCTGACCATGATCCACAGTGTGGTGCGGCGCGTGCGTGACGGGCGCGGCATCGAAGTCGACTTCAGTACGTTGCCGCTCAATGATCGAGCCACGTACAAGCTGATCGCCAAGGGCGACGCCGTTGGCGTGTTCCAGATGGAAAGCGGCGGCATGCGCAAGTTGCTCACCCAGCTGCGGCCGACCACCTTCGAAGATATTATCGCCGTGCTGGCGCTCTTCCGGCCGGGCCCGCTCGACGCCAAGCTCGAGGACGGGCGCACCATGGTCGACGTCTTCATTCAGCGCAAGCAAGGCAAGGAGGCGATCAAGTATCTCCATCCGAATCTGGAATCGATTCTCAAGGATACCTACGGCGTCATCGTCTACCAGGAGCAGGTGATGCAAATTGCCCAGGCGCTGGCGGGCTACACGCTGGGCGACGCCGACAACCTGCGGCGGGCGATGGGCAAGAAGAAGAAATCCGAGATGGACAAGGAGCGCGAGCGCTTCGTGACCCGCGCCGTGGAGCGCAAGCTCAGCGAGAAGCTCGCCGTCGAGATCTTCGACCAGATGGAGACCTTCGCGGCCTACGGCTTCAACAAGTCGCACTCCGCTGCCTACGCGATGGTGTCGTATCAAACGGCCTACCTCAAGGCACATTATCCGGAAGAGTTCATGGCCGGCCTGATGACCTTGGAGATGGGCGACACCGACAAGACCTACAAGAACATCGCCGAGTGCCGCGAGCGTGGCATGCGCATCCTGCCGCCGGATGTGAACGAGAGCAACGAAGACTTCACGGTGCTCCAACCGGATGCCAAGGGACACCGGCCCATCCGCTTCGGCCTCGGTGCTGTGCGCGGTGTGGGTTCGAAGGCGATCGAAGCGATCATCACCGCCCGGCACGATGGTGCGTTTACTTCACTCGCCGATTTCTGCAAACGCGTCCAAAGCCAGCAGGTCAACAAGCGCGTGATCGAAAGCCTGATCAAGTGCGGCGCGCTCGATTTCAGCGGACAGCCGCGGCGCCGCATGCTCGAAGGGCTGGACCGCGTGTGCCAATGGGCGGGGCAGGGGAGTCGTCCGGAAGATCAGAACCAGATGGGCCTGTTTGCGCCCGGCGCCATCGCCGCCGGCGCCGGCCAGCCGCCGGCTTTGCCGGAGCTTCCGGAATGGGAGCCGAAGGAGCTGCTGAAGGCCGAGCGCGACACCATCGGCTTCTTCATTACCGGCCACCCGCTCGACAAGTATGAACGCGATCTCAAACGCCTCGCCGGTCTCACAACCGCCGACCTCCGCAATCGGGATGGCCAGAGCAAAGTGAAGATCTGTGGTGTCATTCACACCCTCAAGTACAAGAACAGCAAGAAGGGCGATCGCTACGGGACCTTCAATCTCGAGGACCGCATGGGCGTCGTCGAAGTGATCGCGTGGCCGGAGACCTACCGGCGATGCGAGACGGTCATCCACTCCGACGAGCCGGTGTTTGTGACCGGGACGCTGGAGGTGAGTGAAGAGCGCTGTCAGATCATCGCCGACGAAATCACGTCGCTCGTGGACGCGCGCGAGAAGTCGGTCAAGCAAGTCCATTTTGCCCTGCGCGCCGAGCATGCCAGCGAGGATGCCCTGCGGATGCTGCGCCAGACACTGAGCGGGCATCGCGGTCCGTGCAGCGCGTTCCTGCACTTGCTGCTGCCCAACCGCACGGAAACGGTGATTGCGCTGCCGCCCGAGCTCAAGGTCGCGCCAACCGAAACCATGGTGCAAGAGGTTGAACGATTGTTCGGGAACGGGGTAACCTCATTTCAGTGAGCGCACAGACACTCGATGCGGAAAACCGCCAGCGCCCGCGGCGAACGCCGCGGCGCGCCGGTGATACGGGCCGCGCCCACGGGCGTGAGGCGGCGGTGCTGGTCGGAACAACGCGCGAGCACAACGGTGTCCTGAGCGGCGCGGAATCGTTGAGCGAGCTCGAACGTCTCGCGGATACCGCCGGCGTTGCCGTCGTGGGCCAGGCGCTGCAGACGGTGCGCCGCATCACCCCGGCAACCTTCATCGGCTCGGGAAAAGTTGCCGAAGTGCAGCAGCTGATCCGCGCGCGTGGCGCGACCGTCGCCATCTTCGATGATGCGCTGTCACCGGCGCAGCAGCGCAACCTTGAGAGCGCGCTCACGGTCAAGGTCATCGACCGCAGCCAGCTGATTCTCGACATCTTCGCGCAGCGCGCCCATAGTCTGGCGGGGAAGCTGCAAGTCGAGCTGGCGCAACTGCAGTATTTGCTGCCGCGGCTGACGCGGCAATGGCAGCATTTGTCCCGTCTCGGTGGCGGCGTCGGCACCCGCGGTCCCGGTGAGACGCAGCTGGAAGTCGACCGGCGGCGCGTGCGCGAACGCATTGCCAGTTTGCGGCGGCGCCTCGAGGAGGTGACGCGGACGCGCCGCCTGCATCGTGAAAGCCGCGCCAGCGTGCCGTACCCGATGGTGGCGTTGGTCGGGTATACCAATTCCGGCAAGTCGACCCTGATGAACCGCCTGACGGCCGCGGGCGTCCTGGTGGAGGACAAGGTGTTCGCCACCTTGGACCCGACGGTGCGGCGCCTGCTGCTGCCAAGCGGCGGCGCGGCGCTCCTCATCGATACCGTCGGCTTCATCAACAAGCTCCCGCATGGCTTCGTCGATGCGTTCAAAAGCACACTGGAAGAGGTGCGCACGGCTGACTTGCTGCTGCATGTCATCGACGCGAGCGATCCCTGCGCTGCGGAGAAGACCGAAGTCGTCGAGCAGGTGCTGCGGGAGCTCGATGCCGGCAGCACGCCGCGGATCGCCGTGCTCAATAAGCTCGATCTGCTGCCGGTGGGTCACCGGCCCCCCGCAGGAGAAGCGCGCCGCTGTGTCATCTCGGCGCGCACCGGAGAGGGCATGGTGCCCTTGGTGGCCGCGATCGATGTGGTTCTGCAGTCCGGACGCGAACGGCTGCATGTCTGGCTGCCAGCCCACCGCGGTGACGTCGTCGCCCGTTTGCACCGTGCCGGCACGGTGTTGCAGGAGGAGTATCTCGATGGACAGGTCGAAGTGACCGCGCTCGTACCGCCGAAGCTGGCCGGCCAGGTGCGTAAGCTCGCGAACAGCGCGCGTGTCTCTTGAGGAGTGACCGGCGGTTCACGAATACGCGCTGATCTCGAAACCAATGCTGACCCTCCCGAACTTCCTCACGCTGCTGCGCATCATTGCGGTGCCGGTGTTTCTGATTCTTTTGACCGGCCACCGCTACGGGGCGGCGACGATTTTATTCGTGCTCGCAGGCATTACCGATACCGTCGACGGCGTGATTGCCCGGCTCACGGACACTCGCAGTGATCTCGGCGCCGCCCTCGACCCGCTCGCCGATAAACTGCTGCTCGTGAGCTCCTTCGTGATGTTCACCTGGCTGGGCGTCATCCCCCCGTGGCTGATGATCCTGGTGCTGACGCGTGATGTGGTGATCCTCACGGGCTACCTGACGATCTACTTCATGAGCACACCGATGGAGGTGGCGCCGTCGCTCATCGGCAAGGTCAATACGTGCATGGAGATGATCACCATCGTCTTTGCGCTGGGAACTCTGGCGCGTCCCGACATGGCGATGTCGATTCCGAACCTGGTCTCCTGGTATGCCACTGCGGCGACCACGGCGGTATCTGGGGTGCACTACGTGTATTCGGGACTGCTGTGGTATCAGCGTCAAGGCGCGGCACCCTCGCACGCCGGCCCGGCGTGAGAAACTCCGAGTAGGGATTGGCAATGTCAACTGAGTACGCCGAGAGGACGACACCACGAAGGGCACGAAGGCCGTCTTCAAGGTCAGTGATCTTGACCCAGCAGCCACGCGCATGACGATGCTCCTCCGCGCCAGGCCCTGCCCAGGCCGTGGTTTCTTCGTGGTCTTCGTGCCCTTCGTGGTGAATCTGTCGTTGCTCGCTCTCTGGGGTCTCGTCTCACCGGTACGCGCCGAGACGACTGCGCGCGAGCTGCTCGATCGCGCCCACGCGCTCGGGCAGACGACCCGCAGGTGGAGCGACCGGGCGCAGCGCCTGACGCTGACCATCGTCGACCGCCGCGGCGGCGAACGCCATCGCGAGCTGATCATCACGCTCAAGAAATATCCGGAAGACAAAGCGCGCACCCTCTTGTTCTTCGAGGCGCCCCCCGACGTGAAGGGCGTGGGGTTTCTGCAGTGGGCCGACCCGCACGGCAAGGACGAGCAATGGCTCTACATCCCGGAGCTGAAACGTGTGCGCCAGATCAGCGGTGGCGCCAAACGTGAAAGCTTCGTCGGCACCGACTTCAGCTACGAGGATCTCGCCGTCATCGCCGAGATCCTGGATTGGAGCGAGCAGGATGCCCGCGCACAACTCTTACGCGAGGAGGCAGTCGCCGGCCAGCCCTGCCACGTCATCGAGCTCACGCCAGTCGCCAAGGACCTGGCGTACGGCAAGCTGCTGGCGTGGCTGACGATGGATGATCTGACGATCGTCAAAATCGAAATGTACGACAAATCCGGCCAACTCGCGAAAGTGCTCACGGCGACCGATATCCGCAAGGTCGGCGCCATTCCCACGCCGTTCCACATGGAGATGCAGAACGTGCAGAGTGGCAGCCACACCGCCGTCGACTTCACGGAGATCAAGTACGACAGCGGCATGAATGACGAAATGTTCAGCCAGCATGCGTTGGAGCGCGGCCCCTGAGAAACAGTGCTGAGTGCGGAGTGCTGAGTCCTGAGTGCTGAGGTCGGTTGTCACACTGAGGACTCAGCACTCAGCACTCAGGACTTCTTCTAACGCGGCAGTCCGAGCACGCGTTGCGCGATGATGTTGCGCTGCACCTCTGACGTTCCGGCGTAGATGGTCGCGGCGCGCGACCACAGAAACTCGTAGAACCAAAACCCGTCATCGACGGCGCGTGCTTCGCCCTTCGGTAACAGGCCGTAGGAGCCGAGGATCTCGAGAGCCGTTTCCTTCAAACGTTGCTCCAACTCGCTCCAGAAGATCTTGAGCACCGAGCCTTCCGGACCGGGTTGACCCGTGCGCTGCACCATCGTGACATTGCGGTACGCGGTATAGCGCAGTACCGCCGTTTCGATCGCCGACTGCGCGATCTTCTGCCGTACGATGGGATCGTCGGCGGCGCAACGGCCGTTGCGGGCGGTCGCGCGCGCCAGCTCAGCCAGTCGGCGCTGCTCACCGTGCAGGCGGACGTGCGGCGTCGTACCGGCGCGTTCGTGTGCCAGCGTCGTCAGCACCACGTTCCAGCCACCGTTGATCTCGCCGACGAGGTTGTCGCGCGGCACCCGTACCTCGTCGAAGAAGACTTCGTTGAACCACGCGTCACCGGTGATCTCGCGCAGCGGGCGGATCGTGATGCCGGGGCTCTTCATGTCGACCAGCAGGAAGGTGAGCCCTTTGTGCTTCGGACCCTCGAATGTCGTACGCGTGACGAGGATGCACCAGTCCGCGTGTTGGGCGACGCTGGTCCAGGTCTTTTGCCCACTGACGAGGAAGGTATCGCCGCGCAAGTCGGCGCGGGTCTTCACCGAAGCGAGATCGGAGCCGGCGTTGGGCTCGGAAAACCCCTGGCACCAGATGTCCTGCCCACTGAGCACACGCGGAAGAAAGCGCGTCTTCTGTGCCGGCGTACCACAGGCCATTATCGTTGGCCCGACGAGATTGAGGCCGACCTTGAGGCTGAGAATGTCGGGAGCGCGCAGGCGCGCATACTCCTCGTTGTACAGCAACTGTTGCACAACGCCGGCCCCGCGACCGCCGTATTCCATCGGCCAGGTGATCCCGGCCCAGCCGCCGTCGTGCAAGGTGCGCTGCCACCACTTGGCAAAGGCCACCTGCTCGGCGGGCGTCTCGGGAGCGTGGTACGCCGGCGTCCCCCAGCCGGGCGGCAAGTGCATCGCCAACCACGTCCGCACGCTGGCGCGGAATTGCTGCTCTTCAGAGGTCTGCTTCAAGTCCATGGCCCAACTCTCTCGGCGGTCGTGCTATCGAGCGTGCGTGGATTCGTCAAGCTGGGCCAACCGGTGTATCGCGGGCTAGTCTGTCGGGGGGGCGCGCCGGGAATGTATAGATCTTGGGACGTACCAGTGACAACGCCCCGGCGGTTCTCGGTGAGCCGTGTGGGGTAGCAGTGCGCCCAGGCGGCAGAATCAGTCGGAGATCGGTGGCCGGGGTGACCGCGCTGATGTTGGGGCTCGTACGGCCGCGGCCGCCGGTCACGCATCACTCGCAACGCCGTCCTCGGCGGCGCCGGCTTGACGTCCCGGAGCGGCGGCGAGACGACTTCGCGCGTCGCATCACCGACACTACCGCCGTGCCGCGTTCCGCTTGTGCTCGGAGCGGCCCTGCGATACATCTCCACGTGGGAAATGCATGGGAGCCAATATATCTGCTGCCGCTGACATCCGCGCGACCATGGACGCGTTGCGCTGCCTCATTCACGAATTGCGAGTGTCTGCGCGGGCGGTCGAGCAGCGCCATGGCATCAGCGGTGCGCAATTGTTCGTCTTGCACCAACTCGCCGCGGGCGACGCCCTCTCGGTGGGTGCGCTCGCCGAGCGGACCTTTACGCATCAAAGCTCCGTGTCGGCGGTCGTGAGCCGGCTTGCGCGGCGCGGCCTGGTGCGCCGCCGCAACGGCGCAGACGATGCCCGGCGCACCGAAGTCACGCTCACGGCGCGCGGGCGAACGTTGCTGGGCCGTGCACCGCAAGTCGCCCAGGCGCGGCTCATCACGGCCTTGCAACGCCTGCGACCCGGCGAGCGCCGCAGCGTGGCGCGCGGGCTCGCGGCGCTGGTGCAGCACATGGGCGTGCGCGTGGGGACGCCGAGCTTATTCTTTGAGGAGACCGGCAGTGTCGCACGACCCAGGCGGCGTCCGTCGCAGCGGAGGGCATCGTGAGCAATGATTGAAAAGGGCGACTTCACCGCCAATCCGCGACTGATCTTCATCTCCGCGATCGCGCTGCTGGTCGGCGCACTGTGCGCCCTGGTGGCAGTCGTGCTGATGTGGCTGATCGGATTCTTCACCAATCTCTTTTTCTATCATCAGCTGGCTCTCACTTTTCGGTCACCGGCGGAGAATCAACTGGGCCTGGGGGTGCTCTTCGTGCCGGTGGTAGGTGGGCTGATCATTGGCGTGATGGCACGCTACGGCTCGGAGCGCATTCGCGGCCACGGCATCCCGGAAGCGATGGAAGCGATCTTGATCGGTCAGAGCCGCATGCAGCCAAAGGTCGCCCTGTTGAAGCCGTTGTCATCGGCGATCTCCATTGGTTCGGGCGGACCGTTTGGCGCGGAAGGGCCGATCATCATGACCGGCGGCGCCGTGGGTTCGCTGATCGCGCAGGCGTTTCATTTGTCGGCTGCGGAGCGCAAGACGCTGCTGGTCGCCGGTGCGGCCGGCGGCATGTCGGCGACCTTTGCCGCGCCCGTGGCGGCGGCGATGCTGGCGGTCGAGTTGCTGCTTTTCGAGTGGAAGCCCCGGAGTGTGATCCCGGTGGCGCTCGCCAGTGCGATCGCGGCGGCGATTCGCCCCTATCTCGTCGGCGCCGGGCCGCTGTTTCCGGTGCCGATGCACGCCGCGCTCGGTGCGGTCGGCTTGTTGTCCGCGGTGGCGGTCGGATTCGTGGCGGGTGGGCTATCGGCGGGATTGACCGCGGCGGTCTATGGGGCGGAAGACGCGTTCCAGCACTTGCCGGTGCATTGGATGTGGTGGCCCGCCATAGGCGGGCTTGTCGTCGGTATCGGCGGGTTCCTCCAACCGCATGCTCTCGGCGTCGGCTACGACACCATCGCCGAGTTGCTGCGTGGGGAGTTCTTTCCGCAAGCGCTGTGCGGCCTCATCCTGGTCAAAGGCATCATTTGGGCGATTGCGCTCGGGTCCGGGACTTCAGGCGGCGTCCTGGCGCCGCTGTTGATCATGGGGAGTGCGCTCGGTGCACTCGAAGCCTTCGTGCTCCCGGGCGGGACCAAGGCGATATGGCCGTTGGTGAGCATGGCCGCGGTCCTCGGTGGAACGATGCGCTCGCCGTTTACCAGTGTCATCTTTGCACTCGAGCTGACTCAGGACATCAACGCGCTGCTCCCGTGCTTGATCGCCTCGATGGTTGCACACGCGTTCACAGTCTTGGTGATGAAACGCTCGATCTTGACCGAGAAGGTGGCGCGCCGTGGGTTTCACCTGAGCCGTGAGTATGCCGTCGACCCATTGGAGCTGATGACGGTGAAGGAGGTGATGAGCCGCGAGGTGGTCACGCTGCCGCATTCGCTTCCGGTGAAGGACCTGCTCGCGCAGTATTTCGCCGGAGGGAACGGCCACACGCATCAGGGCTATCCCGTGGTCGACGATCTCGGCCATTTGATCGGTATCGTCACGCGATCGAATTTGCTGGAACCATCGCTGGTCGAAACCATCAATGCGTTGGTTGTCGCCGACATTCTCGAACGCGAACCGGTCACGGCGTATGCCGAAGAATCGTGCCGCAGTGCGGCTGAAAAGATGGCCCAGGCCCGTGTCGGGCGACTGCCGGTGGTCGCGGACGATGATCGGCGGCATCTGGTGGGCATCATCACCCGCAGCGATCTGCTCAAGCCGCGCGCCCGCAGTGCCGACGAGGAGCAGCGACGCGAGCGCTTCTTCGATCTGCGTTTCGCCCCACGCCGGACACCTGAGCCGGCCGCGACTGGATCGTAGACCAGGGACCGCACGCGTGGATCTGCATCTCAGAATCGACGGCGATCTTGCCGGTACAATCGAGATCGACGTCCATGCCAACCCCGACGGTGCAGCGTGAGGTACGGCAGCGTTCCAGTTCCGAATGCCGACCACTACGTCATCAGTCTCAGCGAAGATCGACCGTGCTGTGCCGTCCTGACCTCGGGGTTCTTCGAGCAGGCGGTCCAGGGACTTGGTGAACGTCTGCGCCATTGGCACCTTCCAAGTGCACTGGTGGCAGAGGGCGTGGTGATCGTCGACGTAGATGGGCTCTCGCCGCTGTGACTCGCCCCGCCGTGATTCGAGCGATGCCCGCCTCGCCAAACGGTCGGCTTTTGGTCATAGAGGATGTCGCCGCTACCCGCGATGCCCTGTCCTATTGCGGGAGCTTCTTGGTGATGTCCTTCACCCTGGGATCGTCCAGCAAGCGTAAAACCTTTGGGTTGCTTTGAAGGGCCTCGATGTTGCCCGCACGAAGCGACTCCATGATGCTGGGGTCGTTCAGAATGTCTTGGAACAGCGGATCACCTTGGAGCGCCTGAGCGGCGTTCATGATGCTGTCGTCGCCGAGAATACTCCGCTGGACGGCTTCGAGCTGGTTGTTGTTCGGACTGTCGGTGGCCCGTGGCGCGCGCTCGGTTGCCGGTGCCCCGCTCGACATCTCGATTGTCCGAATCTCCGAGTCCTTGACGGTGATCGTTCCGAGCGACGGTGACTGGATTGAATAGACTCCATCCTCTACCGATTTGATTTCGCCGGAGATCAAGCTGCCATCCTTGAGCGTGAGCTGACTGAGTCCCGCGGCAAGCGCAGGCGCAGAGATCATGCTCAGAAGAATGGCAAGGAGCTTTGTCGACGTGCCCGCCAGTGTGCGCGACGGCGCAGGGGTCATGTTGAGCTTCCTCGGTTCATTGGTTTTTGACCATCGATCCTTTTCTCACAAATGCCACACGTGCCTGCGCGGCGCGCCTCCGACAGCGGGTAGCTTGAGAAGTGTGACCTTACACCCGTTCATTATCGGGGTGAAGCCCAGCGCAGCGATTCGGCAAGGGCTCCCGCAACGGTTCCTCGGTCAATTGAGCTGAAGTCTCTCCTTGCAAATCGATGCCGTCGCCGTGAATATCCCGGCTCAGAGGAGCAAGATGCGGACACGCGCGGAAGTTAGGGTTTGGCTCACTTCTCCACTGGTCGACACGATCCTGGTGTTCCTCGCGCTGACTGTATCAGCGCCGCAATCAGTGCGCGCCGATGCCGTTGTCGGGACGGGGAGTGGCAGTAGCTGCACCGAGGTGGCCTTGGACGCGGCGCTGGGATGTGGCGCTCCAAGCGGGAAAGCGCCGGTGAGCATATGCACGAGCGGTGGCACCATCACGTTCAACTGTGGCCCTAGCCAGAGCATCATCACGGTCACGAGTCGGAAGGCTCTTGCGGCGAACGCCAGCATTGACGGCGGCAGCCTCGTCACGCTCAGCGGCGGTGGCACCACGGGTGTTCTCGGCGTCAGTATGGGGGTGACGGTCACCGTAGCCAACTTGACGATCAGCGATGGCGCCAGCTACGTGGCTGGCAGCGATACCCGCGGCGCCGCCATCTCCAACGCTGGCACCCTCCTGGTAACCAATAGTACCTTATCCGCGAACAATGCCGACTTTGGTGCTGCCATCGACAATAGCGGCATGCTGACGGTCATCGACAGCACCTTCTCCGGCAACAGTGCCATCGAGGGTGCCGCGATCTGGAACGGGAGCACGCTGGTGATCACCAACAGCACGTTCTCCGGCAACGGCAATAGCGCCAATGCTGATGGCGCCGCCATTTACAACTCGAAGGCGGGCACGGTCACGGCGAGCAACAGCACGTTTTCCGGGAATAGCGCCGGCTTCGGCGGTGCCATCTTCAACGCCGGCATGGTCACCGCAACCAACAGCACGTTCGCCGGAAATAGCGCCAGCTTCGGTGGCGCCATCTCGAGCAACAATATGCTGACATTGAGCAACAGTACCTTCTCCGGCAACAGCGCCATCAAGAGCGGCGGTGCCATCGACAACCAAGGCCCGGTCACGGTAACCAATGGCACGTTGTCCGGGAATAGCGCCGAGTTCGGCGGCGCCATCTCCAACCTGAGCTCCAGCGGCACCGTGACCCTCACCAATACGATCGTTGCCAATAGCTCAGCGGGCGGCAATTGTGACGTCTCGGGTGGGATCGCGATCACCGATGGTGGCAACAACATCGACGACGGCACGACGTGCAGCTTTGCGGGAACCGGCTGCACCGAAACGAGCGGCAGCTCGTTCTGCAACCTGAGCCCTCTGCTTGATCCGGCAGGCTTGGCAACCAACGGCGGGCCGACCCAAACCATCGCGCTCCAAGCAAGCAGTCCGGCAATCGACGCTGGCAATGAATCCGTCTGCGCGGCACCGCCCGTGAACAGCCTCGACCAGCGCGGCTATCTCCGGCCGGGTACGGGTGCCACCAACTGCTCCATCGGTGCGGTCGAGGCGCACTCGCCCACAGCGACAGCCTGCGTCGGGGACTGCGATGGCAGCGGCGAGGTCACGGTCGACGAGCTGATCACCCTTGTGAACATCGACCTCGGCACCTCATCACCGTTGGCGTGTGCGAACGGCATCCCGAGTGGCGCAGCGATCGATATCACCCTGATCATCCAGGCGGTGAACATCGCGCTGAACAATTGCCCTGCGTCCTGACCGTAATGACAAGGCCTCTCACGCAAAAGCCCTGGTACCCACAGCGGAAGGAGAGAAGCCATTCTCGATTGCGCCGGGCCCCGTAGCGAAATCCATGAGCGCGGCCGTCCGATCTACGACATGCTGTTCGGCGACCGCTGTCCGGTCACCGAACCCGGCACGGCGACCGGATCGCCCAGCAACTGGTGGACGGTCTTCGTGGGAGTGCCGGACTGCTTCGACCACGCGGTGCAGGGATTCGCATTTTATCGTAGCCGCCGCAAACTGCCGATGCCCAGCGACCCGTCGGCGGCGCGCGCCGCCCCTGCGGGGTCCGCGACCTCGCTTGCGGTAGTCGCCGGGGGATCAGCGAGAGCCTCGAGCACCTCGAGCGACGGGGCGAAGAAGTTCGCACCGGTAACGGCCCGGCTGAAGTCGAGCAACCGGTCATAGACGCCGGCGGCATCGGCGACGAACATCCTCTCGAGCATTTCCTCGGTGACGGACAGGTCACGCGCGTATGCGATGAAGTACGTCCCCGCTTCGGTGCTCGTTCCCCAGGCCAGGTTGTGGCGAACGATCTTCTGTTCCCCGGCGTCACCACGCAGGATCGTGGTGCGCGCCTTGTGAGCGCTCGGTGGACAGGCGTTGTCGTCGAGCTCGATGTCGTCGGCCTTCGTCCGGCCGATGACCTGCTCCTGCTCCTCGGTAGGGATCGACCCCCATTTGGCGAAGTCGGTCACGTAGCGCTGGACGGTTACGTAGCTCCCGGCGGCGTGGTCCGGGTCCTCATCGCCGACGATGGTCCACAGCCCGCGCGCCTGGCCGTTGGGGTTCTCCGTGCCGTCGACGAAGCCGATCAGATCGCGACTGTCCATATAAGTGAAGCCGTGCGTCTCGTCGACGACCCGCACCGAGTCGCCGAGCTTCCCCATGATCAGCCGGGCCAGCTCGTGGCAGAAGTCGCGCCGCTCAGCGCGGATGTGCAGGAACACATCGCCGCCGGTCGCCGGCGCCGTGCGCGGACCGTCGCTCAGCGCGCGGAAGGCATGCAACTGCTTCGGCCGCCCGCGCCCGGGCGCCAAGCGCTCCCAGGCATCAGCGCCAAGCGCGACGACGCAGCTCAACTGCGCGGCGGCGTCGCGGCGTCCGACACTGCGGACAAGAGTGGGCACCATCGCGCAGACCTCTCTCGTGTGTGCTGCGTCGGCCTCCGTCGGCCCGATGCACAAGGTCAAGAACACAGCGCTGCTACCCGATGAGGCGAGACTGGATACCTGCGGTTCTGCCATCGACGCACATTAACGAGGTGTCACCGCAAAGCAAGGCTGCGGGACCCGCCTGACGAGACGAATGTGAATCGGCGTCGGGTCCGACGGAGAATCGGCGTCAAACATTGACCCCAGCAAAGGCTGCGCAACATCCCCTCCGGATTGGCGTTTCCGGTAGCTGACTGGGGTCACCGTTGGGCGCCAATCGGAGTCAAACTTCGATGCCGAACCACAGCCCGGTGTCGTGCTGCCCGGCGACGGGCCCGCCACGGTGCTGCGCACGATGGCGCTGTAGGGCTCGCCGCAGCCGGGGCAGTGGTCGCTTCTCTCATCCTCATTCCCGCGTGTCCTCGGCGTCGCCTGCTCATTTGAAGTACGCGATGGCCACCAGGGAGAGCAGGAATGCGATCACGACGAGACTCACGAAGACCACGCCACCTACCACAAACTCGCGCCGGTGGTCTGGCGAGCTCATGAGGAGGTGGCCTTCGCGCTCTTCCAGCGTGCCATGACAGCTAGTTCAAGCTCGCCAACGCTGCCAGCTCCGATGCTTCCGGCAGCTCGACGCGCTCGCCGTTACAGCGAACGCAAATCAGGTGGAGATGTAGGCCACCAGGCGTTGGGCAGCTCGGAGACGGCGCCAGAAGGCTGCAGCGTGCGATGCCACTGTAGCGCTCGCCGCAGCCGGGGCACTGAAGAGGCGCCGCATTCACTGCATTGTCTCCGTGGGCGGGACGGCGGCTCTTATGGTGAGCAGGCACTGCGAAAGATTTGCGAGTGTCTCCCGGAAATCCCGCTCGGCCTCTTCGGCTTCGGCATCAGTCCACTCGGGCTCCGTGGACAAGAACTCGCGCTGCTGTTGGCGGTGCTGGTCGTTCGCCTCAAGAAATCGTTGGGAATTCACTACGGGAAACTCGAGGACCTCGCGCATCTCGGCTGTGGGCGCGATGCGAGCCAGCTCGGCAAGTCGCGCGAGCTCCTCACGGATGAGCGCAATGATTTGGTCCATGGTGTCCAAGTCCTTGCGCAGTTGGGCGTTACATTCGTCGCTGCGGGACATCCAGCGGGCTTACCCTTTGCCCTCTTGGCCCATCGCTTTCATTCCCGCCTTGGGCCTCGGCGTTGCCTTGCCGCGCGATGCCGGCTTCAGAGCGCGCGTGGTTGACCTCCGGGGCTTGTCCCAGTACGCGCTCTTGCACTTCGCGCAAACACGCGGGCGTTCGTCCTTGTTGCGCGGAACCCATTCATGCCCGCAGCGTTCACAGCGGTATCCCCTTACCGTGATTTCCACCATGCCCATGCGGCAGAGAGTACCATGCGGCGGGTAACTACCGCAAGAAGCGGTTGCCCAAGGACTACCGCTGTGGTAGCTACTAATTATGCGTACGAGCCGACACGGTGCGCTAACATCGACGTCGGCCCTAACCGAATCCACACACGCTACACCGTTCTGCGTGAGTGCTTCGCCGAAGGCTTCGCAACGGTCGTTGCGATCGATCCGGCGGCGGCGGTACAGATCGAGGCAGACCGGGCCGCGGCTCTTGAAGCCTGGGGCTTTCTCGATGCCTGCGGCGACGGGCTCGACTTTGACAACTTCCGGGCTCGCGTGTTCCCCCCGCTCCTGGTGGCAGCCGAGCTACGCCACGTTCGCATTCACGACTTGCCTCCTTTTGAGGGGTCGTGATTCGAGAGCTACGCGTCGTGCCAAGACCGAGGCCGCGCCGGGGGCAGCGGATCGCCAGTCCCCGGTCGCGTTCCCCGTACATGTGGAAAATTGGGCTAGTTCGTTTCCGTGTGCGTGGTGGTTTCCTCCTTGTGGGTCACTGAGCCGGGCCGCGTCGCAACGACGCGCCTGACGATCGTTCGATCGCCATCCGTTGTGTACTCGACCGTTACCGGGGCATCCTTAATCGTCTCGTATGAGACGATATTTCCCTGCGCATCCACAAACGTGGTCTCCTTCGTGTAGTTGTACGTCACTGGAGCAGGAGCCGTTGCGGACTTGAGAATGATAGTCGAGGTGCCCGGGTTGATCTCTGAGACCACGCCTGTGTAAGTCGTCGTCTTCGCGGTCGTGGTGACTGACGTGTCATCGGCCAAGCCGACCCGCACGCTTCCGAGCAGCCCGAACGCCAATGTGAATGCGAGAGTCGAAGCAAATCGGTTCATACGTACCTCCTGCTGAAGTTCGGTCTCAAGACGCACTTGAGACGGGTTTGGTCGCACGATTCACCCGGTCTGGCCGGCACCGCTGACTTCATTTCTCATCAGAGGTGAGCTCGCCACTCGAGCCGCGAGAGTTATGGGTCGCCCCCGCCGAAGTCATGCGGCGCTCTTTTTCATCGGTTTGCGGTCATGTCCGCGGCCCTGGTTGCTGCGCCCTTTACCGCCTCCACCGGAGCCTGGGGAGCGCCGCGTGTCACGGCCGCGCTCGGGCCTATTGCGCGATCGCCACTGCGTGGTACGCCGTGACGGCCGGGTTTTGCGGGACAGAAGCTTCGAAGCTCGCCCGCCCACCAAGCGCAGCGATGGTCTGGGCGAGCGGCGGTGTGGTGACGCTGTTCACGAGATTGCCGGCATCGTCGAGCAAGTCGATGCGGATCGAGATCTTGCTCACCGGCCGTTCGCCCTGGTTGATGATCGTTCCGACCACCTTCTCCATTCGCGGATCCGCCGTAGGGCCCTGGTGCAGGTCGACAATGGAGATATCCACCATGCGTGTATCGACCACCCGAGGCGGCGAGGGGTTGCCCTGGTCGACGGTCACAGTGTGTGTCGAGGAAACCATCGTTTCTCGCTTCGCCCCACACGCTGGGAAGACGAAGATCGCCACGGCGGCGCCGAAAAGGCACGCGCCGATCGCTGTGGCCGCACTATTCTCGTCAGGACGGATCATAGAGTTCATGGCCGACCACCCTTTCTGGATAGGTCTATGGAGGATACGAATTGGCCGAGGAGAAACATCCTGACTTTGCTGGCGCCGTTGCTCACCGACACATCCCGTCACTCCTAAGCTGCGTCCCACCTGGGCACGTAGTGGTGGTTGTCGTCGTGGTCTCCTGCCGTGGGTGAGTTGCGAACGGGTAACAGCCCGACAGCACAATTGCCGTAAGGATCAAAACACTGAACGTTTTAAATTTAGTCATGCTTGCTTATACAACCGGCGCGGCAGCGCGGTAAGATCGCAGTACTACGTGCGTGATTCTACGCGCACGTCGTCTTTGTCGCCTCGCGCTGCCGGGAAGGCGCCGGGTGGGGACTACTGGCGCCCCAGACTGCATCGCGCAGGGCATCACAACGCAGCTAGAACGGATGCCCACGACGGCCAACACAGCAGTAGCTCCGTATACGTATGCCCTGGATGGAATATCCACCAGCCCTGCCTTTGCTTCTCAATGTGCGCCGTGACGGCAGCCGCACGGCCTTCTGCGAGCTGTCGATCGGCGGCACGCAGCGCGCCAACGCAATGCGCCCGCTACTGCACCTCGTACGCGCCGATGTCGACGTGCGCCCCGGAGAGGCGCGGCTGGCCGCGCTGGTCGGTGGTGAGGTTATCTGGCAGGCCGGCGACGGCATCGTCTCCGGCATCGATGGCGGGGCTGGCGGCAGTGCACGCGCGACCTGGCACACCAGGGGCAGTGCATAGGGCCAGCGTCGCCGCCAGGCCCCCATTGTTGCGGAGCAACGCAAGTTGCGGATTGGTGTTAACCAAATCGGTCCCTCCGCTCGCGAAACAGGTGCCATCGCTATCGAGGTTGTGGCCACCGGTGATACCGCCAGCGCCGCAGTTTACTTTTTTGCCCAGCCTTGAGGTGTTGTTGGCAACGATCGTGTTCGTGACCGTAGTCGTGGCCGGGTTGAAGATGCCGCCGCCGCCGCCGGACTTGGCGTGGTTCCCACTGATGGTGCAGTTGGTAAGAATGGCCGGGCCATTGTTGACTATGCCGCCGCCGCCGCGGTTCCCACTGATGGTGCAGTTGCTTAGGGTCGCCGTCCCGCCGCTAAAGATGCCGCCGCCGCCGCCCCCCAGGATCGTGTAGTTCCCACTGATGGTGGAGTTGGCGAAAGTGGCCGTACCGCCGTTATAGATGCCGGCGCCAACCCCCCAGATGGTGCGGTTTCCACTGACGGTGGAGTTGGTGAGAGTGAGCGTGCCGCCAATGGCGATGGCGATGCCGCCGCCGTCATATAGAGCGCGGTTCAGCGTGACGGTGGAGTTGGTGAGAATGACCGCGCCGAGGTTGAAGATGCCGCCGCCCCCGGTGTGGCCCGCGACGTTTCTGCTCACTGTGCAATCGGTGAGGGTGACCGTGCCCGCGTTGAAGATGCCACCGCATTCGTCCCCATAGTTCCCGTAGACGGTGCAGTTGGTCAGGATGACCGTGCCCGTGTTCCATAGGGCGCCGCCGGGCCCGTTGGGGAATTGGTTGGACCCGAAGGCACTGTTGCCTGAGAGCGTGCAGTTGGTCAGGTCCAGGATCGCCCCGCTATCCACAGCGACTGCTCCCCCATGATCGGCCGTCCCTTGCTTGATTGTCACACCAGACATCTGCGTTGTTCCCGCTGCGATCTCGAAGACGCGCGTCCGGTGCGCCCCCGCGATGCGGAGGCTGCCGGGGGGGGCGATGACGGTCACGTCGCGTTGAATCTCCAATTGCCCATGCGTGAGCCCGATATTGCTGGAAGCGACGAAGATGATTGTATCCCCTAGCGCTGTCCCCGCTGAGCAATCCCCGCCAGTGGTATCCGCCGCCGCGTTCACGTTGGCGATGGCCTCGCGCAGCGTGCACTGGCCATCGCCCGCTGTCGTGCTGTCGGCGGTCGTGTTCACCGTGATCGTCGCCGCCGACGCCGCGAGCGGCAGCAGCACCATAATGACTGCGAGAGCTCTCATGCCTATGTCCCCCGTTCGCGCTCGGGTTAGCGCCTTCGACCCCTTGAGGTGCCGCGCCTCAAGCCCTCGCTACGCCCCCGCAGCAGTAGGCACCTTAACCCGAACCGGTAGCATCCGTCACGAAAAAACGCAGTGCATGATGATCCGGGGAAAAGGCCGAAATGATCAAGAGTAAGCGGTGGCGGAGCCTTCGCACCGCACGCACCATTTGGAGGATTGTTAGGGTGGTCGCGAAACCCGTTCGGCTGCTTACCCCATGCTTACCCGATTCCGCACCCTCCGAGGTGGGGAGAGGGATGGTCTTTCTCAACTGTCTGGAAATACTGGAGAAGTAGAGCGCGCCCTGGGTGATTCGAACACCCGACCTCTTGATTCGTAGATGCATTGGAACCCTTGCAGCCCTTGATTCTCAAGGCTTTCAGAGTGCAGAACGCGGCACGTCACAGCAGGCGACGCAACCCAGCCGCAACCGGGAATTGTCCGAGACTTTCGAGGTGCCATGATGACCACTGAACGCAATGATTTGACCACTGGCCGCGCGCGCTCTCTCGGCAATCTGAGGCCCTGGCAACCCGGTCAGAGTGGCAACCCATTGGGCAAGGCGGGCGTTTTCGCAAAGCGAGTGCGCCGCGCGACCCACCAAGGCTCCGACCTACTCAACTTCCTCCTCGGCGTGGTGCGAGACGAGAAAGCACCGTTGCGCCACCGGCTACAGGCCGCCGGGATGCTGCTCGAACGCGGGTTCGGCCGGGTGCCGGCCGGCGACGACCTGCCCGGGCTCAACGTGCGGAATCTCACCGTCAATCAACTCAACCTCCAAGCGCTGACTACCGAGGAGCTGGAACAGCTGCACCGACTGGTGCTCCGCGCCAGCGCTGCGGCGGATTAGGGGGGGTGGGTGTGTGCTTCTGGGGTGGTGGCTAACGCTATGCGCCCGGCGACATTTGCGAAAAAAGTTGGGAAAATCCGGGTGGTCTATTTCTGACGCCTGACGCGACATGTAGTCGGAATCTCGAGCGTCGTTGCTCCTTGACGTTCAATTCAGCTTTGTCATATGCGTGCCCTGCGGCGCACGGTACGCAAGCCGTTATTGCGCGCACGCTGAAGGTGTCCAGAGCCACCGTCTGACACAGAAGAGGGTTTGATGGAAGCTATCGCTGGCTTGGGTTTTGTTGGAGGCGTGTTCATCATCGTTCTGGCTATGTATCCGTTCCTGGCACTTGGTCGCATCTGGTTGTACTCCAAGCAACAAGTTCAGCTGCTCCGTGACATCCGAGCAATCCTGCAAAAAGAGCGGGCGAGCTGACTCCGCTTGTGCACAACGAACATGACAACCCTTCACGTGTTTGCGACGCACGCGGAAGCCGTCGCGTTCCACGACGACGAGCGCGGCGAGTGATCGCGGGCTGACTCAGACCACGGCGAGCAATGGCCCTGATCATCTGCGAAGACTGCCAGCGCGAGGTTTCGCACAAAGCCGCTGCGTGTCCGCACTGCGGATGTCCTCTTCCGGCATCTGTAAACCCCCAGGTGCGCCGCTGCACGGAGTGCGGAACTGACAACGCGATCGATGTCATCGCATGCACAGCGTGTGGAGCCTTTTTAACCACAATCGCCCCGACTGGTGCCGGACCAGCGCAGGCATTACCGCCTGGCTTCGTGCGGGTAACCCGTGCGCAGCGGGGCAAGGTCTGCACGGTCTGCAAGAAAGAGACGGGCCGCCAGCGTGCCCTGGGATTCGCGACCCTCTTCGCTGTAGTGATCACGGGCGGATTGTGGCTGCTCCTGATCCCGTTCTATCAGAAGGTTTGCATGGTCTGCGGGTCGGGCGCCACACTGGTCCCAACGGAATGACCACTACTAACCGCGAGTTTGCGCCGACGCTGCTCCTGGTGGCGGCGCTGGGCACCTGAGCGGGCACCGGCTGCCGCTAGTGATGGGCGACCAGAGAAGCAAAGAAGCCACCGAGGAAGAACCAGATCATCCCGAGGCCGAGTATCGCCGGTACCGTGGCAACCCCCCATTTCAGCATGAAAGCGACCATCGAAAAGAATGGCATGTCGATGTCCTCGACCGTCACTTTTCTCATGGGTTCGGCGCTAGGCTGAGCGGGAACATAGTTTGGCCGTCCGCACTTTGGGCACGCGAGCGCAAGGTTGGACATCTCGGTTTGGCAGTCTGCGCAGTTTACGAGAGCCATCTGATCGGTATCCTCTTCACCATCGTCGCGACTATTGGGTAATGGACCGGACGATAAAATCGCTGATTTTATCGAGGAACCTGTAATAATGCCCAAGGTTGGTTCCGGAATAGACGACAGGTGTGTCGAGTGCCCAGATGAGTTCGCTGGACTCAGCATTCCAAAGGCGCGCCGTTTGCAGTGTCACGAAGTCCGAACGGAAGGTCATTGGTGCGGCGTCGAGAAACTCACCAAGCACCACCTGTAGAACATAGTGTGCATTCAACCGCTTGGCCTCCGCGAGCGCGTCGTGTTCAGTTGCAATTGCAAGGTAGGAAAACTTCCCATTGTCCGTCGACATTGCTGTCCACCCGGCGGACTCAAAACCAGCTATTAGGTCTTGCAGCAAGGCGGCCCCGCTATCGGCACCCTTCACATGAGGCTTCCCGTCTTGAATGACGTCGCGCGGTGGAAGCACGAGAACGCTTCCCCGCGGAAGGAAAGATCGGGCGGGGCGCGCGCAACCAGCAACCCCTGCAATCGCAAGAGCGCAACAAATCAAAACACACTTCGAACGCATACCTCCTCCTTGTCGGCTGGTATTGCCCCTTCCGCCCATATTTTTGTGCGAGCAGTGACCCGTGCTACTTGGCACAGGGACATCGCCCGCAGGGGCGGCGCGTGCGCAACCAGCAACCCCTGCAATTCGATTCCCCTCCCCGGCATTGTCTTTTCAAGCGGCCCCAAAGATCTACCACTCGCGCCTTTCGATCGATTCTTGAGCGGCAACCGATGAAGGCGTGGGGCAGCCGCGCTCTTTGTGGAGAGTAACAGTGCCAATTTCAAAGTTAAGCATGTATTCGTTCACCACGCCGGCTATTTCGATCGGTAATAGTATGGCGAATGCTGCCCCTCTGCGCGATTCGGCGCGCCCCTGAAACCTGGCTTCTGACTCGCCGCTGCACTCCCGCACGAGCATTCCAAACAAAGGGGCATGCACGAAGCCAACTGTCGTAGCGTCTGAGACTCGGTTGATTGGCAGGATGATATCCTTGAGCAGCTTTCCGGGAGCGACCACGCTTGGTGGCTGGGAGAGACTTCGGTCGAGATATCTGACTCCCGAGTGCATCACCCGGTGCGAGGTCTTGTCGAAGTCCACGAACACGACGTCATCCCATACGATTTTCTCCGCGTGAGAGGTGAGGTTTTCCAACTCGAACTCGATGCCTTCCTTAACCGGCACGACCGCAAGGCCGATGTTGGAATCCTTGTAAACGAACTTCGCGAATTCTTGATCTTCGCGAACGATTTGCCCATCGCGTTCGACCGGACCGTAACGTCGACCAGGGTCGGCCTGGCGGTTGACTGAGGCAAGGCTCATTCCAAACCACGCAGTCCAAATTTCCTCAGGCGGCCCTGGCGGCTGACACACCACGAAATGTCTCCGTTGTGCTTCAAACACGTCAGCATCGGAGGGCAGCTGTCTCGGCTGATCGCCTTTCCCCACAGGGGTTAGGGTCAGCGAGATGTTTTCGGGATATTTGCCCGGCAACGTCCCGCAGATTGCATCAAGTAACAACCCGAGGGGAAATGGAACACAGTCGAAAAATCTAAGGAGACGAAAATCATTCTCCCGCTGAACTACTACGCAGGCAGGGTGATAACCGTCCTTCGACGCTCTGACCACCGCACCCCGCCTTTTCCTCGGCACAGTGAGGTCTACTGGCGAGGAATCAAACTGAACTTCCCCGACTGCCCCTTTTGCTCCGGGTGGATCAGTTCTAATATGAACAGTTTGAGTCGTGCCCTGGAATACGAGGCCACAACCGCTCAGGATCAGCACTGCCAGCACGAATAGACACAGCTTGAGCTTGTCTTGTGCATTCTTTGCCGCACCCATCACTACTCCCTTCACGCGAAGAATCAAAGGACCGGGGCCGCGCCTCACGGGAGCAATACGGGCGGCTGCCCGCTCAGGTGCCCCGCAAGCGCCAGGCCCAGCGCCAGCACCGAGTAACCGCGCTCGTCCCGCGTCCGGTTTGTGCCTCTGGCGTCTCAGTTACCCTTCGCTGCGTGCTGTTTGGTGGATTGTTCAAGTCTCGAGCGCGTGCAGCCTTCCGATCAGTGCGCGCCCGTCACATCAGCTACCACCGACGAGCGACACCATGATGGCGCCGTCGCTTCCCTCGACTGGCTGATGCTCTGCTCCGTCAGCATCAAAGACGATGATGTTGCCGTTGAACAGCGCGTACGTACCTGGAAGGGTACTCGGTTTGATGCTGAACGTGCACGTGTAGAGCAGACCGTCAGGAATTGGGGTGGTGCTCTGGAGCGACTGGACGAAGACTCGAATCGTTGTGAGCGAAGATCCTTCTTGAGGCGGCAAGACGCTAACAACCAGGGTCTTTCCGATGGCAGGATTGATGGTGCAATTGCTCACGTCCAGGTCGAACACGTTCGGATAGGTGAGCTCGTTTGCCGTCGCCACACTGCCGAAGCGGGAGGAATGAAGCGCCACGGCAACCTTTGCCGTCTGACCCGGCGCTCCGGTGCCTGCCCCGACGTCGAGGTGGACCAGTTGCGGGGTTGGCGTAATCGTATTCGTCGGTGCCGGTGTGAACGTCAGCGACGGCGTACGTGTCGGAGTCTTGGTCGGAGTGGCGGTTCTCGTGCGGGTAAGCGTTGGTCTAGCGGTTGGTGGAACGACACCGCAGCCATAGAGTAGGTTGTTCACGGCAGCCAGCAACTCGTCGACTGTGATTTCGTTGTCACGGTTTGCATCTCCCGCCGAGCACACGGAGACCGGAGCGGTGCCGAGCGCAATGTTCACCATGACGAGCAACTGGTTCACGGTGACGTCGGCACTCCCGCCGCAGGTTCCAACGCAAGGGGTGGGTGTTCTCGTTGCTGTCGAGGTGCCCGTTGGCGTGAAGGTCGGCGTAACGGTGGGTGTCGGTGTGACACTTGGCGTTGGGGTGAATGTCGCGGTGGGCGTGTTGGTCGGGGTCGCCGTTTGTGTGAACGTTGGCGATTGGGTTGGTGTCACCGTGTAAGTCGGCGTCGCCGTTTTCGTCCGAGTAGGCGTGTTCGTCGGTGTCCGGGTTGGCGTTGGGGTGCGTGTTGGCGTGGCTGTCGGAGGCGGGCAGCCGTCCGGAACAACAGCGATCGCGATTCCGAGCGGATCAAGTCCAACTGGAATGGTTGATATTACCGTTCTGCTTGCAACGTTGATGACCGATACGCTGCCGGAGGTGGTGCACGTCGGGTCTACCGGGCCTGCACACCTATTGGTCACCAATGCAAGCGTTCCGTCCGGCGTAAACGCGATGTCACTCGGCAGGACGCCCACCGTGATTGTATCCACGACACGGTTTGCCAAGGCGTCGATCACAGAGATAGGCGCTGGACCGCATTTCGCCTGCTCTCCCATCACGCTGCACGACTCCCCGACAACGTAGATGAACTGACCGTCGGGGGTACTCGCAACTCCAGAACCTTCGGTAGTGGTCGATGCTGCGATGGTGCCGGTCACCATCCGCGTGGCTGTATCAAACACCGAAACGACGTTGTCGCCGCCGAGGCTCGATCCCTGAGACACGTAAGCGCGACTGCCATCCGGGGTTACCGCAATTCCTGTTGGTTCGGGGGACACGGGTACCGCTGTAACTGAGCCGTCGGAAACGCGAATGAATGAGATGCTGGAGCCGGTCGCCACGTACGCGAACTCGCCATTGGGAGCGAAGGACACGTCTTCTGCGCGACCGTCCACAGGAATGGTATTGAGGAGCGAACTTGTCTCCAGATCAAGAACCGAGACTATCGCGCCGTCTGGACTGATGTACGCATGCGTCACAAATGCGCTGGTTCGATCCGGTGTGATTGCGATCTCAAAAGGTGTAGGTCCAACGTGGATCGCATCTCTTACAGTGTTTCCGGGTAAGTCGATGACGAAGACGTCGCTCATACCGCTGGAGAAATCTGTGACCGCGGTAGCGTACATGCGCATACGCTCGGGGACCACCGCGATGTGTATAGGGGCTCTAGGAAGCTGGACGGAGGCGACAACCGTCAGCATGGCCGTGTTGATGATGGAGATGGTCTTTTCACCTGTATTGGCAACGTAGGCACAAACCTGTGCTGAGCTCGGCGCCGCCAGGACTAGCAAGGCACTGGAGGCTAGCTGCAACGGAAACGACCGCCGCCATTTGAAGGATACTGCAAGGCGCATTGGTGGAGAGGACATACTTCAGGGGTGTCTAGCTGCGCAAGCGCGTTGACGTTCGCACGCTGACGTTCGCGCGCCCTTGATTGCACGTCCATTGGGGCCTTAGGATCACTGCGCTGGCGGCTAGGCTGATCACCGAACGCCCGGAATCCACGGTCGGGCTGCCGCCGGCGTTCCCCTTCCCGTGGGCACTACGTGGAGGTGCGAACATGTCGGTCGCGCGTCGGCCCCCAACAACGCAAGCCTCAAGCTTCTCTCTGGGGCAATTGGCGAAGCGGTGGAAGTGTACCGTTGAAGAGGTTGGAGATTACATCAAATTTGGCCAACTGACATGCTGCCTGATTCTCACGGACACGGATGCGTTGATTCCAGAAGCACAGCACACGCGCAAGGTCACACTGAACGGCCACCACAGGCTACCGCAGAAAGATGCAGTCCAAGCTTTCACGGGTGAACGCGAGCGCGACCTCGCTGAAAGGAGAGCGCGATGGCCCCGCAGCTTGGCTGGCCATATGGCAGCCAAGGGTGTGCCTGTTCTCGAAGCCCCGCCGACAAGTGAGGTTGTCGTAACTGAACCTAACATATTTGGGACGGTCAGCTTCTGGCCTTCGCGCGGAGATCTGTGTGTCTTGCGAACGGAAGTCGAGCGCTTCGAGACAGAATGCGTCGGCGTCGAAGATGACAGACCGCTGAGGAAAAACCAGCGACACAAGGAACGCTGCCGCGCGATTGCGGCAACGATCTGGGAGCGCGAGCCGACGCTGACGATCGAAGACATGATTGACCGGGCCGAAATCACACGCATCGGGCAAGAGAACACAACCTACGGTCGGGAGACGATACGCAGTTGGATCAAGGACCTTTGCCCAAACCGGGAGCCGGGACGCCGGCCGAAAAACCCCCGCGCACAGCAGAAATAGGGTTTTCCGCACCAGCACGCGAATTTTCTTTGCGCTGCACGGCGTTAGGCTGTGCAGCGTGATGACTGACAGACTGATTTCTGAGACCGAGGCCGCCCGCACGCTCGGGCTTGCGGTGGCGACGCTCCGGCGCTGGCGCCAGCTAGGGCGCGGGCCGGCATGGCATAAGATCGGCCCGGCTGCGGTCCGTTACGACGTGGCTGAGTTGCGCGCGTATGTCGCGCGCAGCACGCGACGCAGCACCCGCGACGGGACGGCACGATGAGCGCCCGCAATGACGTAAGCCGCGAGATCCGTCGCGCGGTGGCGTTGATCACGCAACCCGGTGACGTCGTGGAGTTGCGAGCGCCGAATGCCCCGCACGCGGGCACGATCAGCGGCTATTACGACGACATCGAGGCGCTGGTGCGTGACGCGGTGCGCCTCGACGCGCGGCGCGACATAGGGGGCATCTACATCACGATGAACCCCGTTAACCCGGCGCTACTGTCGCGCGCAGTCAACCGTGTTGTCGAGCGCACGAAGCACACAACCTCCGACGCCGACATCATCGTCAGGCGCTATCTTTTGTTTGACTTCGATCCAGTCCGCCCGGCGGGAATCTCGTCGACCGACCCGGAGCACGACGCTGCGCTGGCGATGGCGCGCGCGGTGCGAGACTGGCTTATTGAGCTAGGTGTACCGCCAGATGCGATCATCCTCGGCGACTCCGGCAACGGTGCGCATCTGCTCATCCGCATCGACCTACCGAATGATCCGGGCGCAGGCGACCTGTGCAAGGGTATTCTCGCCGCGCTCGACCTGCGATTCTCCAACGAGACGGTGCACATCGATACGACCACTTTCAACCCGTCCCGCATAACCAAGTGCTACGGCACCGTCGCGCGCAAGGGTGACTTGACACCAGACCGCCCGCACCGGCGCTCACGGCTACTCGACCTGCCTGAGCAACTTGAGGTGGCACCACGCGAGGCGCTAGAGCGGCTTGCGGCGCTGGCACCGACTGAGCCCGAGCGTGCAGCGTCTGGCAACGGTGGGTGCGCGCTCGATGCCGGAGCGTGGCTCGCAAATCACAACATCCCGGTTGCGCGTACGCGCCCGTGGCAAAACGGCACGCTGTATGAGTTGGCCGCGTGTCCGTTCGCGGCCAGCGATCACGGCACAGACCGCGCGGCATATGTGATCCAGTTCGCCAGCGGCGCAATCGCCGCGCGCTGTCATCATGCGCGCTGCACATGGGGCTGGCACGAGCTGCGCCAGAAGTACGAGCGTGGCGCGGCCCGTAAGCGGGCGAGTGCCGACGCAAGCAGGCTGGGAGTCGATCCTGTCAGCGACAAGGGTCGATCCGCGGTGGTCCTTCGACGGCCATCAGAATTGGTTGCCCGCCCGATTCACTGGTTGGTCGACATGCTCTTGCCGCTCGCCATGTTCGCTGTTCTCCACGGCAAGGACAAGCTCGGCAAGACGCTGATCGCCTGGGAGATCGCTCGTGCCATGCTGTTTCGCGAGCGTCTGTTTGGGCAGTTCGAGACGGCACCCGGGCGTGTGGTGCTTGCGCTACTCGACGACCCGCACGACCTGACCGTTCAGCGCCGCGACGCGCTCGGACTCAGAGACTGTGAAGACCTCCGCATCGTGACCCCGCTCGATGCCGACCTGAGCAACCCCGATCAGTTTCTGGCCGACTTCGCGGCACGGTGTGCGGAGTTCAAGCCGTCGATGGTCTTCCTCGACGCTTTGTATCAGTTTGCGCCTCCTGGCCGCGATTCGATGAACGACGCAAGTCGAATGGGTCGCGTGATGCGCATGTTTGATCGACTTGCCGAAGACCTGCGCGCCACGGTTTTGCTTGCGGCTCACGACCGCAAGGACGGCGTGGATGTCGCGGGCTCGCATGTGATCCGCGCCACCGCGAAGGCACTGCTACACCTCGAACGGCCACGGTGGAGTCAAGACACGGATGAAGAGGACGACGGACGGCGTACCCTCACCGTTGCTTCCAAGTTATCCGGTGAATCGAAGCACTTGCTACGCAACCAGGGTGCTGCCGCGTGGACGTACATCGGGCGCGGTGACTCTTCCCGTGAGGCGAGGGGCGCGTGGGCTCGTGATCGCGTGCGTTTCCACCTGGAAGCCGGCGGGGCCGGTACGGTTGAGGAAATCGTCCGCGAGCTTCATATGCGTAGGGCGGATGCGCTGGCCAGTCTTACCGAATTGGAAGAGGTAGGCGAAGTTACCAGTGAGCTACAACCCCGAGCCGACGGCAAGAAGGGTAAGGGGCGACGAGTCTACGCCAAAGCGGCAACGTTTGCCCCAAGAGACAATTGCGGGAACGATAGCCCAAACGTCGGGAAACCCGCTCCAGACAAGGCTTCGCACGCCGGACCTATCGTTCCGGCGAGTAAAATCAATGTTGGAACGGATGATCTGTTTGGGAAACCTCCTCCAGACAAGGAAAATCCGAGCAAATCCGAACCAGCAGAACCTATCGTTCCCGAGCACCTCTCTCTAGAGCCAGCCGGAGAAGACGAGGGCGATGATGCCAATCCCGATCACTGTCCCATGTGTGGCGGTGATGATTGGCTGTGGCCCCTGGGGCTGTCCGGCAAGGTCGTCTGCGGCATTTGCCATCCATCCGCTCGCTCGGGGCTGGGGAGCCCGCAATGAACGCCAGGCGCAAGGGAACCCCCAACGAACACCGAAGCCGGCGACTCCTGGAAATCCTGGAAACGGCTGGCTACGCGCTCACCCGTGCGGCGCGGCGCAAGCTCACGCCGGAGGCAGCGGTCTGAGGAAGCAGCCATGCGGTTGCCGGCAACGCTTCCCGAACGGGTCATCCTCACCGTACCGCTCGACCCGTACCTGCCGTTGACGGCGCTCGCCGGCTACGCCGGGCTCAGTGTCCGCAAGCTGCGTGATTTTCTCGTCGACCCGCTGCGCCCGCTGCCCTGCTATCGCGTCGGCGGCAAGCTGCTGGTCCGGCGCTCGGAATTCGACACCTGGATTGCCGCCTACCGACAGCGCGGCCGTGAAGACTTGGACCGAGTCGTGACGGAGATGCTCCGCGACCTGTCGTAGGCGAGGCACTTCACTTGTTCTCAATTTCCAACACCTCAAGCCCCCGCATCATCGCCAGCTTGAGCACCGTGCTCCGGGTCACCTTGCCCAGTGCCGAGACGGTCCTGTCGCGGGCGATCTTCGACCGCAACGCTTCCGCTCGCCGCAAGGCGTCTGGCGGAACCCGAATCGAGATTTGCGTTCCCGCTTCACCAGTATCTGCACGCGCCACGTCCGCACCTCCAAACGAGTGCGATTGTATCACGATGGTGATTGACTCGCCACGCTCGTTAGGTGTATCACAAGTGAATCACGGTGGGAGGCCGGCATCATGTCAGTCAAAATCAGGCAGCGAAAAGGCAAGTGGTGGGTGTTCATCGACCACAACGGCAAGCGCAAGGCGAAGTGTGTTGGGGAGAAGAAGGCCGCACAGCACGTTGCCGACACTATCGCCGCGAAGCTCAAGCTCGGGGAGCTGCACCTTGCGGACCCGGCCGACGAGGAACCCCGCCGGCCCTTCGACGGGTACTTCCAGAACTGGCTGGACACGTACGTCAAGACGCACTGCAAGCCCGCGACGTACGACAACTACGAGACCGCTTTTCGCGTGCACCTCATGCCGCGGTTCGGTACCAAGGAACTCGCCGAAATCACCCGCGACGACGTGAAGCAGCTGGCGTATGAGCTACTCGACCAACGCAGCAAGAAGGGCAAGCAGAAGAGCCGGAGCACGGTCCGGGCAACGCTTGCACCGCTAAAGGCGATGTTCAACCACGCAATCGAAGACGGGCACTTCACCAGGGTGAACCCGGCGCTTCGGATTCTGAAGAAAAGCCGCACCGACTTAGGCCAGCAACGGGAGAAGGTCAGTTTCCTGACGCGGGAAGAAGCGGCGCACCTACTGGCAACATGCGAGGAGCACTTCAAGACGTACTACGCGGTGTTGCTGTTGCTCCTACGGACGGGGCTGCGCATTGGTGAAGCTATCGGGCTGCAGTGGGGCGACGTCGACCTTGCCGGCCGGTTTGCCGAAGTGCAACGCACCATGAGTGATGGAATACTCACAACACCCAAGAGCGGGAAGGCGCGCCGCGTTGACCTATCGGCACAGCTGACGGAGACCCTCAAGGCGTTACTCGTCGAGCGCAAAAAGGAAACGCTGCGCCGTGGCTGGGGTGAGCTGCCGCCGTGGGTCTTTACCAACGCTGAAGGGAACGCGGTTGACCCTGAGAACTTCCGTAACCGGGTCTGGCCGAAGATCCTGGAGAAGGCCAAGATGCGGAAGATCCGTATTCACGACTTGCGGCACACCTACGCGTCACTGCTGATTCAGCAGGCTGAGAGTCTCGCCTACGTGAAAGAGCAGATGGGGCACCACAGTATTCAGGTGACCGTCGACATCTACGGGCACTTGGTACCCGGTGGCAACAAGGCGGCGGTTGACCGTCTCGACGAACCCGCCAACGCAACCGGACGCAACCCAGCCGCAACCTCGAACGGTACCGCGACGGGTGGGCGAAGCTAAGTAGCTGAAAAGAAAGCGCGCCCTGGGTGATTCGAACACCCGACCTCTTGATTCGTAGTCAAGCGCTCTATCCAACTGAGCTAAGGGCGCGTGCGCGACTGCGGCGGGACGGCATCAAGTACCATGCGCCATCGAGCGGCGCAAGGATTGGACGACAGGATTGGACGACAGGATCAGACACCTGACGAGAAAATCGACCGGCAGGCGGCGGGCAACCAAACTTACGCCTTGCTGGTCGCCGCCTGCCCGCGGACCAACTGGCGGATCACCTTGACGTGATAGTCGATTCCAGACCACAGACTCAGTACCAACGCGATCCATAGGAAGTACAAACCACCAGCGTACCAGTCGACACCAAGAAACGGGTAGTGCAACAGCAGCCCATGGATGGCGAACATCTGAAAGATCATCTTGTACTTGCCCAGCTCTTCCGCGGGAACGATGACGCCTTGGCCCAGCGCAACGGCGCGTAACCCGGTGACCGCCAACTCGCGCCCGATGATGACCGCCGCCATCCATGCCGGGACCTCCGGGGTGCGGGTCATCCCCGCCAGCATGATGAGCGCCGCCGCAACGATGAGCTTGTCAGCCAATGGATCGAGGAGCTGACCGAGCGCGGTGCTGATACCCCAGCGACGCGCGAGATAGCCATCGAAAAAATCCGAGAGTGACGCCACGAAGAAGGTCAACGCCGCCAAGACGCTTGCCAGCGGCCGCGGATCCATCAGCAGTATGACCAGGAGGGGAATCAGGACGATGCGGAACACCGTCAGTATGTTCGGCAGGTTGGCCATGCGCGGAGACTAGGACAGCCGACGCAGTGGAGTCGAGAGCCGGGAGCGGATGACGCGGAGAAGGGAAAGCCGGCGTGAGGGCACGCCGGATCCAAACAATTTTAGCCGCGTGTTGACAGCCCGCAGCGACCCAACGGGGAGCGGCCCAGAGAAAGGACGCCGGCCGCAGGCCCTACTGCTCGCTGAGGTAGGAATCGCGGAAGCGCAAGACGCGGGTCAGGTATTCCCAGGTCTCGGGATAGGGCGGCACGCCACCGTGTGAATCCACGGCTTTCTCGCCAGCATTGTAGGCGGCCAAGGCCAGTCGCAGATTGCCGTTGTAGCGATCGAGGAGATAGCGCAAGTGGGTTACGCCGCCCTCGATGTTTTCACGCGGTTCGAAGGCGCGCCATACGCCGCGCATGCGCGCTGTCGCCGGCATGAGCTGCATCAGTCCCAGGGCTCCCTTGGGCGACACCGCCTCCGGGACAAAATCGGACTCGGCGCGGATGACTGCCTTGACGAGCGCCGTATCGACGTGGTGCCGGCCCGCCACCTCGTTGATCATCTTGTCGTACGCCTTGCGCCGCGCCCCGTCGATGCGGCCGACGCGACCGAGGTGGCCGACCTTCCAGTTGCGCAGGTCCGGCATGTAGTATTGGTACTGCGGCTCGGTCGGCGCGTTGGAGAAGTGCAAGCCCCCACGCGTGTCGCGATACATGTAGATGTCGGCCTGCGCCTGGACAGCCCACAGGCTGCCCACCAGGAAAGCGCCGATCACCCAGCTGATGTCTTGACCTCGCATCGTCCGGGCGAGGGTACGCAGGTTAAACCTCTTTTTCAACCGGTATTTTCAGGCGGCGCGCATTTCAGTCGCGACATCTCACGGCGAAGAGCAGGGCGTGGATTCCCGCCTGAGATTGCAGGAATGACGAGACACGCGTCGCGTTGAGTTTCCCACGCTGGTATTTCCCCACACGGCGCATGTGCTAAGCCTGCTGGGTGATGCAGAGCGACTTCCTGGTCATTGGCAGCGGCCTTGCCGGGCTGACCTTCGCGCTCAAGGCGGCACAACGCGGCTCGGTGGTCGTCCTCACAAAGGACCGTTTACCGGAAAGCGCGACGGCGTATGCCCAAGGCGGCATCGCGTCGGTGTGGAGTGCCGACGATTCGTTTGAAGAGCACAGTCAGGACACGATGACCGCCGGCGCCAACCTCTGTCACCAGGACATCGTCGATCTAGTCGTGCGCGAAGGTCCGGAGTGCGTGCGCGAGCTGATCGCCTTGGGCACCAATTTCTCCACACGTCCAGGCAAAGACGGCGAATATGATCTCGGCCAGGAAGGTGGGCACAGCCATCGCCGCATCCTGCACGCCTCGGACGCGACCGGCAGTGAGATCATGCGCGCCCTGGTGGAAGCGGTGCGCCGGGAGCCCAACATCCAGGTGCTCGAGCGTCACCTCGGGGTCGATCTGCTCGTCGATGCGCGCTTCGATGCGTCGATCACCGCGCCGTCATGCTGGGGCGCCTACGCGTTCGACTTCGCGACGGGCACCATCAAGCGCTTCCAGGCCGGCGCCACTTTGCTGGCCACTGGTGGGGCAGGGAAGGTGTACCTCTATACCAGCAATCCGGACATCGCCAGCGGGGACGGCGTGGCCATGGCCTATCGCGCCGGGGTGCCGATCGGCAACATGGAGTTCTTCCAATTTCATCCGACCTGTCTCTACCACCCGCAAGCGAAGTCGTTTCTGATCACCGAGGCGCTGCGCGGCGAGGGCGCGATCCTGCGCCGCCCGGACGGCGTTGCCTTCATGAAGCCGTACCACCCCAACGCCGAGCTGGCGCCACGCGACATCGTGGCGCGTGCTATCGACCACGAGATGAAGGTGCACGGCTACGAACACGTGTTCCTCGACATCACCCATCGGGGTTCCGACTTCGTGCGCCAGCGGTTCCCGCATATCTATGAGCACTGCCTGCTGTACGGAATCGACATTACCAAGCAACCAATCCCCGTGGTGCCGGCGGCGCACTACTGCTGCGGCGGCGCGGTGACCGATGCCGACGGGGCCACAAACATTCGCCGGCTCTATGCGGCCGGCGAAGTGGCGATGACCGGACTACACGGCGCCAACCGTCTCGCATCGAACTCCCTGCTCGAGGCGCTGGTGTTTGGCCGGCGCGCCTCGGTCGCGGCCTGCGCTCTGGTCCAGGCCGACCGCGCTCGCATCCCCGAGTTGCCAGACTGGAATCCGGGGCAAGCAGTCGACAGCGATGAGTCGGTGGTGGTGACGCAGAACTGGGACGAGGTCCGGCGCACGCTGTGGAATTACGTCGGCATCGTGCGCTCCAATCGCCGTCTGGCACGGGCCTTCAACCGCATTCGGATGCTGCAGGAGGAGATCCGCGACTACTACTGGGACTTCATCGTCACCGGCGATTTGATCGAATTGCGCAACATCGCCCTGGTGGCCGAGCTGATCATCAAGTCGGCCATCCGCCGCAAGGAAAGCCGCGGCCTGCACTACAACATCGATTACCCGGACCGCGACGACGCTCACTGGCTGCACGATACGGTGATCGAGCAAGAGCAAGGAGTAAGGAGTGAAGAGTAAGGAGTAAGGAGTGAGGAGTGAGAGGTAACGGGTTGCAACCCCTCACTCCTTACTCTTCACTGCTTACCCGTCAGTCTAAAAGCTATCCAAACAGCGGAAATTTCCGGCACAGCGACATGACGTCATCAGCGACTGAGGCCAGCCCGCCGTCGTTCCCCACTGCTTGTAAGGCACGCGCGATCAACCCGGCGATCACGTCCATTTCGGCTTCCTTCATGCCACGAGTGGTCACCGCCGGCGTGCCGATGCGGACGCCGCTGGTGACGAAAGGCGAGCGTGTTTCGAAGGGCACGGTGTTCTTGTTTACAGTGATATGCGCTTGGTCCAGGGTCTCCTGCGCCAGCTTGCCGGTCAGCTCGGTATTGCGCAGGTCGAGCAGCATGAGGTGATTGTCGGTCCCACCGGAGACGAGGCGGAACCCGTGCTTCTCCAAGCTCGCGGCCAACGCCTTGGCGTTGCGCACGATCTGCTGCTGGTAGGTTTTGAACTCGGGTGTCAGGGCTTCCTTGAACGCCACCGCCTTAGCGGCAATGACGTGCATCAGTGGTCCGCCTTGATTGCCCGGAAACACGGAGGAACCGATGCTCTTGGCGTAGGCGGTGCGGCACATGATCATACCGCCGCGCGGGCCGCGCAGGGTCTTGTGGGTCGTCGTGGTTACGAACTCGGCGTGCGGCACCGGGGAGGGGTGAATCCCGGCGGCCACCAAGCCCGCGAAGTGGGCGATGTCGACCATGATCACGGCGCCGACTTCGTCGGCGACGCGGCGGAACGGAACGAAGTCGATTTCCCGCGGATAGGCGCTGTACCCGACCACGATCATCTTGGGGCGATGCGTGCGCGCCAGCTCCGCCATGGCGTCGTAGTCGATGCGCTCGTCCGCCTGGCGCACGCCGTACGGCACTACTTTGAAGAACTTTCCGGAGAAATTCACCGGGCTGCCGTGCGTCAGGTGCCCGCCGTGGGTGAGATCCATGCTGAGGATGGTGTCGCCCGGCGACAGCTGGGAGAAGTAGACCGCCATGTTCGCTTGCGACCCGGAATGCGGCTGCACGTTCACATGGTCGGCACCAAAAAGCGCCGTGGCGCGATCGATCGCCAGTTGCTCGGCGACATCGACGAACTCGCACCCCCCATAGTAGCGCTTGCCCGGATAACCTTCGGCATACTTGTTCGTGAGGATCGAGCCCTGCGCTTCGAGGACGGCCCGACTGACCACGTTTTCGGACGCGATCAGCTCGAGATTATGCTCCTGCCGCTCCGCCTCCTGCTGCAGGACGCGGTAGATCTCCGGGTCAACGCGCTCCAACTCGTTCATTGGCAATGCCCCGCGCCCCACGCCATTTTTCCGTTCCGCTCCGGTCGCCCACTGCTGCATGCCACGTCTGACGCGCGGCTAGGCTTGTTTGTGGCTCTCGATGTAGTTGACGACATCTTGGACGGTGCGGATCTTCTCCGCTTCCTCATCGGTGATTTCCATATCGTACTCTTCCTCGAGCGCCATCACCAGCTCGACGATGTCGAGTGAGTCGGCGCCGAGGTCCTCGATGAACGACGCGTCCGGGGTGACCTCGTCCTGCCCCACCCCAAGCTGCTCACAGATGATTTCCTTCACTTTGGTTTCGACAGCTGAAGCCATCGCTCTTCCCTCCCTCTTCCTTACGTGTAAAGCCCACCGTTCACGTTGAGCACGTGGCCGGTGATATACCCGGATTCCGGGCGCACGAGAAACCCGACTGCGTCCGCGACTTCTTCAGCCGTACCCAATCGGCCGACTGGCACCAGCATCAGATATCCCGAGCGGGTCGTGTCAGGCAAGCCCGCCACCATTTCCGTGGCAATAAAGCCGGGCGCCACGGCGTTGACGGTAATGTTCCGGCTGGCGAGCTCGCGAGCCGTCGCCTTCGTAAACCCGATGATGCCGGCCTTCGATGCCGCGTACGCGGATTGCCCAGAGTTGCCCATTTCACCGATCACCGATGTCATGTTGACGATGCGTCCGTAGCGCGCCCGCATCATGGCGCGCGCTACCACCTTGGTGCAGTTGAACGTCCCCCGCAGGTTGACCGCCATCACCCGTTCCCAGTCGGCCTCTTTCAGTCTGAGCAGGAGCGTATCGACCGTGATGCCGGCGTTATTGACGAGGATGTCACAGCGCCCGAGTCGATCTAGCAGGGCGGAGATGCTCGTCGCAACTGCGTCGCTGTCGGCGACGTCAAACTGCGCGCTCTCGGCGCCGCCGCCGTTGGCGCGCACGCTCTGCACGGTTTCCTCGGCCGCGGCACTGTCGCGCAGGTAGTTGACGATGACATGGGCTCCAGCCCGCGCCAGCGCGCAGGCCACGGCGCGACCGATACCGCGCGACGCGCCGGTGACCAGGGCGACCTGCTGCTGCAGCGGTGCGCTCATGCGGCCTGCACCAGGGCGCGCGCCGCGTCGAGGTCACTCCCAGCCACGCAACGAATCGTTGGCGCAATACGTTTGACGAGCGCGCTCAAGACCTTGCCGGGGCCGACTTCGACGGCTGCAGTACAGCCGAGCCGCCGCAGCTCCTGCACGCAGTCCTCCCAACGGACCGGACGGACGACCTGGCGGATGAGGAGGTCCTTGACCGCCGCGGCGCCGGGATACGCCCGCGCCTCGACATTGCTGATCACCGGCAGCCGCAGGCTGGAGACCGGGACAGGTTCGAGGACCTGCTGCAAGCGTTCGGCCGCCGGTGCCATCAAAGCGCAGTGGAAGGGTGCACTGACGCTCAACGGCAAGACGCGCTTGGCGCCGCGCTGCTTGGCGAGCACGCCGGCGCGTTCGACCGCCTCGCGATGTCCGGCGATCACCACCTGGTTGTCGCCGTTGAGATTCGCGGGACTGACGACTTGAGACTCCGCCGCCGCCGTGCAGATCGCTTCGACCGCATCCACAGGCAGGCCGAGGATAGCCGCCATGCTCCCCACCCCCGGCGGAACGGCCTCCTGCATGGCGCGGCCGCGTTCACGCACGACGCGCAGCGCGTCCGCGAAAGGGAGCGCGCCGGCCGTCACCAGCGCACTGAACTCGCCCAGACTATGCCCGGCAGCCCAGGATGGTTCGAGGCCGATGCTCTCGCGCAAGACGCGGGTCATCGCCCAGCTGACGGTGAGCAGCGCGGGTTGCGTGTTGGCCGTGAGGGTGAGCGCGTCGAGCGGCCCTTCGAAGCACAGGCGCGAGAGCGCGAACCCCAAGGTCTCATCCGCTTCGGCGAAGACCTCGCGAGCAACGGGAAAGTCCGTGGCCAATGCCTGTCCCATGCCCACGGCCTGCGAACCCTGCCCGGGAAACAGGAATGCGAGCGCCTCGCCCATGCTACCGAACCTTGCGGTGACAGAAACGATTCACCACTTCACCACGAAGGCCACGACGGAAGCAGCACGCCTCAACAACGAGTCTTGCTGAGGCATCAGCAGCTCACGGCCCTCCATCGGCTTCGTGCTCTTCGTGGTGACACTTTCGCCGCATCGCGTTCGTACGAGGCGGCGGAGGTGGCTCAATCGGTTTCGACGTTGATGACCTTGCGGCCACGGTACATGCCGCAATGGGGGCAGGCGTGGTGCATCACCGTCGATTCGCCACATTCCGGGCAGCTGATGACGTTCGGCGCGGTGAGCGCGTCGTGCGCCCGGCGCTTGTTTTTCTTGGTGACGGAGGTTCTGCGTTTCGGTACAGCCATGGTGCACTCCTTGTGGCGCGCCGGGGGCGCGCGGTACGTGGGCTAATGCCCGATCTTGATATTTCTGAGAACCGCCAAGCGGGGATCGCCGACGGTGGCGGCGCAGCGACAGGTTTCCATGTTCAGATTCATTCCGCAGGTCGGGCACAGCCCCTTGCAGTCCTCATCGCACAGCGGGCGGGTCGGCAAAGCCAGGATGATTTGCTCGCGCAGCAGTGGCGTCAGGTCGACAATATCCCCCTCGTACACGCTCAAATCGAGCTCATCGCCGGTGAGCTCGGTCTCCGCCGTCAGATCTTCTGTCTTTGGGACCAGGAGCACACTGAAATCGGCGTCGAGGGGAAACCCGTAGTCCTCCAGGCATCGTCCACAGTGACCGATGACGTCGCCGGAGATCTGGCCCTGAAAGAACAGCTCCTGCCCGGCCCGGTAATAGTCCAGGCGCACCGATACCGTGGCCGGGAAGTCGAAGTCGTGCACCTGGCCGTGGACGAGCAGATCGTTCAAGCCTTCCGTCGACTCGTCGAACACCAGCCGCTTGGCGCCCTCTTCGATTTCATGGACGTTGAGTTTCACGTGAGCAGTCTTCCGTTTCCGTCTGGAAATGGATCACGGTTCCTAGCGGACTAGGCCTGCGGAATCAAGCAATCGCTGGCGGCAAACTCCATGGGTGTCCTGGAAATTCCCTCCGTTGCAATCCAGCTAAGCTGCCTCTTGCAGATATCCCACCATTACCGATCCGGACCAGAAGTGCGCGCTTGCGTTAAGGCCTTTTGCAGGTTCGCTTGCGCATCGATATCGTCGGGTTTGATCCGCAGAGCCTCCTTGAATTGCTCGATCGCTTCGCTGACACGTCCGACTCCGCCCAGGGCGGCGCCCCAGTTGTTGTGGACATCGGCCTGATCGGATTTCAGATCTGCTGCCGCGGCGAAATGCGGAATGGATTCCTCCAGGCGACCGTGCTGAAAAAGATATTCGGCGAGTCGTGACTGTACCGTGAAGTCGGCCGGGTCGCGCTGCAGCACGAGAGCATACTGCTCCATCGCGGCGTCGGTCTTGCCTTGCAACTCCAACACCCGCGCCCATCGCTTGCGTGTCACCGTGTCATCCGGATCGCACTGTACAGCGGCCGCAAAATGCGTCGCGGCGTCCTCCAGCTGATTATGCTTGAGGAGCAGCATAGCGAGCTCGCGGTGGATATCGGCCGCACTGGGATTGAAGCGCACCGCCGCCGTGTAGTAAACGATCGCTTCGTCGTCTCTTCCCAGCATCTCGAGCGCTGCTCCAAGATACTTTTGCGGGGCGAAAGCAAAGGGCTGCAGCCGCGCCGCTTCCATGAAATGGGACAGCGCCTCCTGCGGCTTCTGCTGCCGCAAGAGCACCACACCGAAACCGTCGTGTGCGTCGGCATAGTCGGGCATGTCGCGGAGCGCCTCGACATAGTGAGGCAGAGCCTCATCGACTTTGCCCTGCCGCATCAGCGTCGTGCCGAGGTTGTAGTGCGCCCCTGCGGCTCTTGGATTCTTGGCGAGGCTATCCCGCATCAGCGTCTCGTCATCCCAGTAGAAGCCAGCCTGCCGCCAGGTCAGAATGCCAAGCACAACGAGCAGCGCGGCGGCGGCAATCCGCATCAGGAGTCGCGGCAGGGCGGCAGCGCGCTCCATCATGACCAGCGCCGCAGCGAACAGCGTGATGGGTCCGATACTGGGCACGTACGCAAAATGATCGGCGACATACGAGAACGCCATGAAGTTGAAGTTCACGAATCCGAGCACAGGCCCCAACGTGCTGACGAAGAATAGGGCCGCAACGAGCGGCCCGCTGGTCAGTTGGCGGCGGTATCGCGCCAGCAGGACGAACACGGCAATGGCGCTGACCGGGAAAAGATATTGCCAGGGGACGGCCACATCGATTTGCCACCTCGGATAGTAGATCATCAGCGGTGCCGGCCAGAGCAGCTTGCCGAGGTAAAACCAGAAGGCGCGCGCCGCGATCAGTGAGCGATCGCCGAAGGTGAGCGCGCGTGTGACCATATCCGAGCCATCGACAAGGTGCTCGCACCACATCGTGAGACAGATAGAGCCGACGCTGAGCGGTAGAAGGGCCAGCAGCCATGGGACGCGATCGCGCAGGCGCACCGGGTCTTGCCACCACTCGAGCAGGAAGAGGACCAGCGGCAGCGTCACCGTCATGCTCTTGCTGAGCAGCGCGCCAGCGAACAGCAGCACCACGAGGGCGTAGCGGTGCCGGCGGGGCGCGGCAGCGAATCGCAGCCACGCCACGACCGCGAACAGGAAGAACAGTGTCGATAGCACATTCTTGCGCTCGGTAATCCACGCCACCGACTCAACGTGGACGGGATGCAACGCAAAGATGGCCGAGGCGAGCCACGCACCAGGTACGCGGAGGCGCTGGAGCAGGAACCACAGGACCAGCACGTTCATTGCGTGCAGGACCACATTCACTGCGTGGTACCCCAACGGGTCGAGACCCCAGAGGTGATACTCGATCCAGAACGTTGTAAACGTCAGCGGATAGTATTGTGGGCTCGCCGGGGGATCGAGCCATATTTGCCGCAACCCATCGAGGGAACGCAGCGAGTCGTTCTCCCGCACATACGCCTCGTCGTCCCCGACGTAGCCAGCCCGCAGCGCCGGAATGTAGGCAAGGAGCGTCACGGCAAGGAGGAGAGCGGCGCCGGTGCCCATCTGGCGGATAGACCGCATTTAACGCGATACCGTATAGATCAGTCGGTCAGTGGCATCCACCGCAAAGACGTGCGTTGCTGCTCGGCAGCTCCGGTCCCAACCTCTCGCCGCTCAACGTGAGGGTGCCGCGTGCAGCGCCCGGCGGGCTGCGTCGAGCTCTTCTTGGACGCCGGTGTCCGCCGGCCGCAGCCGCAAGGCCGCTTCGTATTCGGCGATGGCGCCTGGCAGGTCTCCCCGCGTCCGCAGCGCCTTGCCCAGGTTTGCGTGGGCGTCAGCATTCGCTGCATTCCAGTGCAGCGCCTGCTCGAAATGGCCGATGGCCGCGTCGCTCTCCCCCTGCTCGGCCAAGGCGACACCGAGGTTGTTGTGTGCATCGCCCTGGGTCGGGTCGAGCTGCAGTGCGGCCTCATAATGCGGCACCGCCTCGGCCCAGCGTCGCTGTCCGCACAAGAGGTTTGCGAGGCTGAGGTGACTCTGCACCAGATTCGGATTCCAGCGTACGGCCTCGGAGTATTGGGCGACCGCACCGAGCGTGTCTCCCCGCGCCTCGGCTGCGCCTGCCAGCCTGTAGAGCTCAGCGGCATAGCCGATCTGCAAGTCCTCGGCGTAGGCTGCGACAATCCCAGCCTCCTGCTGTTCACGACAAAATCGATACGTCCCCCACGCATTGACGGTCAGGCTCAGCGCAATCAGCATCACGGCCGTGCGACTCAACCTCCCGCGCATGCCGACCGCGATCAACAGCATTGCCAGCGGCATCAGGTCGAGGAGGTATCGATTGCCGAATTGAACCCAACCGGTCCCGAAGAAGAGCAGTAGCGTCAGCATCGACCCTCCCGCCCCCAACCAGAGGGCGCCGACAAACCAGTCCCGGCGCCGATGCGCCCGAAACACATAGAGCAGCATGGGCGTGACGAGAAACATGCTGTTTCCGTCCGGGTCGAAGCTGAGGGTCCGTGCGCTTCCTTCACGAATCAAAACTGGATTGAGGAAATAGTAGTAGAAGTTGCGAGGCAGGTAGTGCCAACTGAAGAATCCGTGCTGCGTGTAGCGCGCCGCGAAGGTCGGGTTCGCGCCGGTGACTGTCTGAATATGCAATCCCGATTCGAGCACGCTTCCGAAGCGGGCGTAGTTGAACCAGCCGGCAATCAATACGGTTACGATGACCGGTACCGAAAATCCGATTGCCTGGCGGATGAGCCGTCGATTAGATGGCAGCGGTTGTTGTCGATGCAACGCCAGGAGCAGCACGTAGAAGAACCCGATCGTTGGCAAAACCGACAGACGCGCCAGGAGGGCGGCGGCGAACGCGGCGCCAGCCGCCACCGGCCATCGGACATCACCGTGAGTCAGGAGAATCAGATAGATTGCCAAGGACAGGAAAAACGCCGTGACGACCTGGGAGAAGAACCACACTTCTGCCGACACGGTGAGATAGAAGTGGACCGTGCCGAGCCCGAAGAGCACAGCCAGTGCAGCGGCGAGAGCGGGTGTTGCCTCCAGGAACCCACGGCGCTCCGCTTGTCGCACGCAGAGATAGATAAGCAGGACGGTCGCTGCACCAAGCAGCGCGCTTATCAGCAGATCGCTGGCGTCCAACCCCACCGCGGCCACGTACGGGAGCAGGAGCAACGCCGGCATCGGGCCGAAATAGCCATAGAACTTATCGTCGAGGATGGCCCAGTCGTGCATGACGGGTGGCGGCGGGAGTTGCTCGTTCAGCTGCTGCCATAGCGGCTCTGTCAACCGCACCCCGCGTTCCATGAGCAGATGATCGAGCGCATCGCGAACGGCATTGCGAAACGCTTCACTCCGGGTCCGCAGCGCTTCCTCGCGTACGGACAGTCGGCCGTGCAGCCACCCATCCGCGATGAGGAGGTGCTGTGGATACGCAGACTGCCCGAAGTGGAAGGTGCCGCCGCTAGCGCATAGCGTATAGATGAGGCCGACCACCACCGCGGTTACCACCCCCGGCCAGACGGGAATGTCTCTCCGGGGTGCACCCTGCGCGGGCCGTTCGAGAGCTGCCGCGGCGGAGTTGTGATCGAGGGACGCGCCGTGATCCTCGGGCCCCTGGTGGTGAGCTCTTTCGGTCAAATGAGAATCACGTGTCCCCGCGCATCCAAAGTACGAATCTGACCAAATATACGGTGCGCGCAATTACCGCGTCAATGCGCAAGACCCACCTTGCCATTGCGCGCAGCTGTTTCCGCACAGCAGGACCTTCTGCTTCCCAGGCTTTACCTGTGGTCAACGGGGACGTGGGGTGCAATCGTTGCGAGACGACGCGTGGCATGCGGGGGATTCAGGCTCTACGAGCCTTTGAGGGCGCGCGCTGCAGTCCACTTGGAGGTACCCTGTAGCTTGGCGCTTTGCGCGAAGGACAGTCCGCAGCGACGTGTCGCAGCGCCGCACCAGTTCGCGCAGGTTAGGGTTTCGAGCGCATCGGATCTGCACGCAAGATGGGGCAATGCTTGCCACGAACACGGACGGGCTTTTCCGCCATTCGACGCCACGGGCGTGCGACGCGCACATCGGGTGGTCGCCGAATAGCGGAAAACGCCCGCGTTCGTCAGCCGCGCGCCGGCGGAGTCGGCACGGCTGCCGGCGGCGGTGCCGGTGGCGTCTCCGGCGCGGTGCGGCTGTTGGACATGTACTCCTTCATGAACTCGAAGGGGGCTTGCAGCTCCGGGCGGACCGGCAGCGCCGCCTTCACCAGGCGCCAGCTCTCCAAGAGCCGCGTCCAGGCTTGCGAAACCTGCTGCGACCGCCGCCGGTCCAGGACCGTGGCGCGATTCCGCGCCGCCGTCGCTCGCTGCGCCAACTCTTCGCCCCGCCGCACGAGAATGCGCAGCTGCCGCGGCGTCACCGTGCCGCGGAAGCCCGTGGCTTCCATCTCGTCGGCGAACCGCCGCGCGACGGCATGATAATCGCCCGGCGGCTTGACCAGGCGCTTCAATGCGTCGACACCGATGTCGATCTTCGCCGCCCGCGCCACCGTCCCGCTCTAATTGAGAATCTTCGCGTTCAATTTCCTTCGTGAGCTTCGTGTCCTTCGTGGTTTCATTCTCCGGTACGTTCAACATCGTGGGTTTCGACACCAATCGAGCAGGAGAGGCTCCATTTTCGGACCGTTTGCGTGAAGCAACAGGTGCAGAACGACTCAATTCGCGACACACACGTGCACAATTGCGATCAATTGGACGCCATGTCATCGTGATTTGATCCAAAACAGAGACCTTCCGCACGTTTTCATGACCGGCGGCGCACACTCGTTGATTATTTCTGGGCAATCCACGCACATGATGCTTCGTTTTTTCCGAGAAATGCACGGGAATTCGCTAACTTAGAAAACCCCTAGAAAAGTCTCGAAAATTGGCAGAAGTTTAGGGTTCATTCGAGCGCCGGCTGCCAAATTTGGGACAAGTTGAGGGTTCATTCGAGAGCCGGCTGCGAAATTTCGGACAACTTGAGGGTTCATTCGAGGGCCGCGCTCGAAAATTCCAAGACGCCGAGGGTTCATTCGAGCGCCGGGAGCGACTGAACCCTCGCGGCGTCCGAACGAAGCGGCGCCGTGCCCGATCAATCGAGCCCGGACCTCGAACGAAACGGCCCGCTCCGGAATACAGCGCAGTCGTGGCCCGCCGCGATGCCGAATTCGACCGGCGCAGTGCACGCCGCCGGACTTTCATCAGCAGCGCCGTGCGGCCGTGCGGACGGCGGGCTCAAAACGCCACGTCGGCGCCTGTCGGCGAGCAGCGGCTCATCGGCGCAAAGGCAGTTCTTCCTGGCGAAAGCGACGAGTCGGAGAGTCGGACCGCTGCAAATGGCCGGCGATACTTGACAATAAGGCTTTGCGGCCAACATGTGTTTCATTCTCCACAATCCGAGTGGGCGGGCAACGGCGTGGGCGCAGCGCGGATGCACCTCGCCGAGCTTTGATATGGAGCTGAACGCACCCTTCAATGCCGAGGCGCGAGCTCTGATTCGGAGCACCTCCTGCCGAACAGAAGGACGCCGGCTGCGGATCCTGGCCGGCGGCGTTGCCTCCCAGGCTGGTCATGAGTTAGAGAGCAACGCGATGACTTATGTACGCTGCGGCGCTGTGATCGGCTTCGTTGCGCTCTTTCTCTGGTACTTCGATTCGGCGACGAATCAGCCGCTGGTCGACAGCTGCTGGGTACTGGCGATCGTGGTGTGGGGCCTGCAGGTAAAGGCGCTGAGCCCCGCGCCCTGGCTGGGCATCCGGCCGCGACGTGCGGACCTCGTGCCGCTCGTGCTGATCCTGGCCATCTTCGCCGCGGCCTGGCTGCCATTCTTCGACAATTGGCGGTGGGCCTACACCGGGGACTCCTTCGGCGTGTTCGCCTCCGGATATTGGTTGGGCAAGAACGGGCTGCAGCAGAACATCTTGAGCGTCCACGGGATCGACGACTGCTTCACCGTCTTGTGGTCCGTCTCCTACAACTGGCTCATGCGGCTGTTCGGCCCGACGTTGTTCTGGCACCGCTGCGGTCAGGTGATCATGGCGTGCTTAGCGTTAACCGCTATCTACGCGTTCTTCACGCGTGTGCTCGGACGAATGTGGGGCGCCGCGATCGTCGTAGCCACCGCAATCAACTACGTGTGGCTGTGGTTCACCTATGTGAGCTACCTCAAGATCGACAGCTTCATCTTCTATTACTTGGCACTGACGTGGGCCACGCTGATCTGGTACCACCCGGAGCGTCTCGGTCTGTGGATGCTGGGCGGGTTGACCGCGGGTCTGTCACTGCTCTTCACGCCGACCGCATGGTCGGGAGTGATCTTCGTCAGTGTGGGACTCGGCATCTTCGCCCTCGTCACGCGGCGTTTCGGCGCCCTGACGGTGTTCACCATCGCGTTCCTGCTGGCGGCGATTCCGATTCTACGGGAGGTGCCGTGGCTGCTCACAATGACCAGGAGCCAGACGGCACCCAATCTCGATCGCGACTATCTGGAGCGGATGTTCAAAATAATTCTGTTCTTGCCGTATGCCTCGCCCCTCAGCACCCTCGGCGCCTACGGCGCATTCTTAAAGTGGCCCTTGGGGCCGCTCTATCTCGTCGGGCTGGGAATTGCCGCGCTGTCCACGGTGGCGCCGCTGCGGCGGCGCTTGCGCGCTCCCGGCATCACCCCCGTGCTCCTGGCGCTGCTGCTCTGGGACGTCACCCTCCTGACGTTTACGAACAAGGGATATGGCAATCCGTCGCACAAGCGCGCCTACAATCTCATTCCGTTGCAAGTTTTCTTTGCGCTGCTTCCGGCCTACGTCCTCTATGCCTGGAGCCGGCGGTATCGGTGGGCGCGGGCGGTCACCCTCGGGCTCACTGCGGTCGCGCTGGCGGTCTATGGGTACGCCAACGTAGAGCTGATGGCCTTCCCACCTGCGCATCTGTATGGCACCAACATCTTTGACGGCTTGATCGAGCTGCGCCAGCGCTTCCCGCAACAGCCGCTCGTCGTCATCACATCGCCCCAGTGCCCGCTGGCCACGCTGCCGCGCGAAACGCTCTTCCAAGACGTTTACAAGATTCTCGACAATGTCACGCTCACCGACGCCTTCACGGATGCCACGGTGACCGACGCGTGCCGCCAGCATGCGGTGATCTGCTACGATACGGATTTTGATCAGCCCAAAATGCAGCCGCTCCTCGAAAGCCATCAGGGAACCCTGCGTTCGTTCCCGTTACTGAACTCGGTGGAGCTGGTTTGCTATGGCTGCGTGTGAGCGCGGCTCGCCGCGTCACGCCCGCATCGCCCGCGCCCGGCAGGTAGCACCCTGTCGGACTTGGCAGCGCGTAGCGACCAACGGGAGCGGTCCATAGAAGAGTCGCCGGCCGCAGGCCCTAGCAGCAATGGCAGTGAGTTAAGGATCGTCCGCGATGGCAGGCACCCTTCGAGACGGCCGCTGAGCGGATGCGGCCTCCTCAGGGTGAGCGGTGTCTTGTCAGGGAACATTGAGGTTTCCGCTCATCCTGAGGAGGCGCCGTCTCTTCAGGCGCCGTCTCGAAGGACGCGATCTTGGCACGATGCCCCTTCTCACTGGCACTGGCCCTACGTGAGACTGTCCCGCAAGGCGTTGACAACCTGCTGCTGATCCGCCTCGGCGAGCCCCGGGAAAATCGGCAAGAACAACGTGTCGCGCGCTGCCGCTTCGGTCTCGGGAAGTGACAGGCCGGCAAGCTTCTCGCGAAAATAGGGCTCCAGATGAAGCGGTTGAATGCCATGCCGGCAGGAGACGCGCCGCTCGGCCATCCTGGTGACCAAGGTGTGCGCGCTGATCGGCGCGGGTGGACGCAGGCGAATGCAGTAGGACGTATACGCGGGCTCGGCATACGGCGGCACGTAGGGACACTCGATCGCCTCGATCTCAGCCAATGCCTCATCGTAGAATTCCGCCTGCGCCTTGCGCTCCGCGTGCATGCGGTCGAGCTTGCGCAACTGAACCAGGCCGATCGCGGCCTGGAGGTCCGTCATGCGATAGTTGAACCCGGCCTCGGGGTACTCCTGGAGAATGATCCCCTTGGCTTGATGGCGCACGAGGTCGGACACCGATGCACCGGCGGATCGCAAGACGCGTGCGCGTTCAGCCCACGCGGGATCATCGGTGAGCAGCATGCCGCCCTCACCGGTGGTGATCATCTTGCGCGGGTGGAAGCTGAAGGCCGTGGGGATGCCCCCGCCACCTAGCGGTCGGCCTTTGTAGCTTGCCCCGAGCGCGGTGGCCGCGTCCTCGACCAACCGCAACCCGTGGCGCTCACCCATGGCGGCAAAGGCCTCAAAGTCCGCCGGCAGCCCGATCTGGTCCACGATGACCACCGCGCGTGTCCGCGAGGTGAGCCGATTCGCGGCGTCGTCGGGGTCCATGTTGAAGGTGCGGCGGTCGATGTCCGCGAAGCGCGGCACGGCACCCGCCATGATGATGGCGTTCGCGGTGGCCATACAGGTGAACGAGGGACAGAGCACTTCGTCGCCGGGTTGGACGCCCGCCACGAGCAATGACAAATGCAAGGCGCTCGTGGCCGCGTTCGTTGCTACCGCATGGCGTGCGGCCACACGCTCGGCGATGGCGCGCTCGAATTCTTCGACCTTCGGTCCGAGGCTGATCCATCCGGAGAGGATGACGTCGCGAACCGCCGCAACTTCCTCCTCTCCCAGCCAGGGCTTCAGGAAAGGAATCTGGTTCGCGAATAGATCGGCGCTCACGGCATCTCTCCTTCCGCTCTCCGCGCGCCGCTGACACGCAGCTCGATCCACAGGCGCGCCATGTCGCGTAGCGAGGCGGCGATGACGCGCATGTTGCCCGACGAAGAGACGCCGGCAAGACGTGCATGATAGTCGGCGGCCAGCGCGACGACCCGGTGCCCGCCGTAGTGGGCGCGGACTGTCCGCTCGACGGTGATGAACGCCGTGGCCGCGGAGAAGCAGCGCTGCTCGGCGAGCACGCTCCGTTTGTAGAACTGCACGAAGTTGTAATCCGTGACCTGCAGCCCGAACAAGCCGCGGATCAGGGCGCGGTTCATCCATGACAAGGCGCGGCGTCCCGCCGACACCGCCGGGTAGGATCGGCGCGTGACCACGACCACGTCCGCCGCCGGAAAGTGCTCCAGGACGCGCGGCAGATCGTCGAAGTCGAATGGATAGTCGACCGCGTTGTGCGTCACCAGGTCACAGGTGGCAAGCGGGAACCCCTTCATGAGACAGCCGCCCTGGCGAAGATTGTGGGCGTTGTGGATCACCCGGACCTGAGGAAACTGCTCGGCGAGCGCATCCGCCAATGCCGGTGTCCGATCCATACTGCAGTCGTCGATCAACAAGATTTCATAGCGTCCGACCATGCGGTCGAGCGAGCTCACGGCGCGGCAAATACTTTTCTCGATGAGCCGTTCTTCGTTGTAAGCGGGCATCACGACAGACAGCGACAGCTGCGGAAACAGCGGCATGGAGGTTCGCTCTAGTGACACAGGAAGCGCGCCCAGCTGTTCGCCGCGGCGGTGCCCACTTGGGTCACTGTACGCTGAGATCTCAAGAGGTTGGCCAGCAGCATTTTTCCCGGTTGAAGCGCCTATCAGCATGGTGGGTCTGGAAGCAAGTATCGACCCAACGGGAAGCGTAATGGAATAGATCCCGGCCGCCGCCCTACAGGAGCCGAGCGAAGTCGAAGCAATCGCCGAGTGGCCGGATGATACGTGCGGGCACGCCATACGCCAGGACCCCCGCGGGCAGATCGCTGACCACCACTGCGCCTGCACCAACGACTGTGCCGGCGCCAATGTGCACCCGCGGCGCCAGCGTGACCCCACAGGAGATGAATGCCCCCCGAGCGATATGCACCCTGCCGCCCATGCAGACCCCCGGGCCGACGGAGCAGCCGTCTTCGAGAACCGCGTCGTGCTCGACGATTGCACCGGTGTTGACGATGACGTGTTGTCCAATCAGGGCGCCAGAGTTGACGACCGCCTGTGGAAACACCACTGAGCCGCCGCCGACGCTGGCCGACGACATCACGACGGCGCTGGGATGAATGGCCTGTCCCCAGGGAATCGCTTGCGCCTCCCACGTGGCCGCAAGCTCCAAGCGGCGTAAATTGTTGCCGATTGCCAGGACGACCTGAGCGTCATCGCGGTCGACCGTGCTCAGGATGTGCAGCGAACCGATGACGTCGATGGCGGCGATCCGTTGCCCGTGCAGCTCGGCGTTGTCGTCGAGGAAACGCAAACCGATAGTGGGGGCCTGTGCCCGCCACACTTCCGCAGTCACCCGGCCCTGCGCACCGGCGCCGACGACATACCCGATGCTCACGCGGGCGCGCTCCGCGTCACCGCCGCCAGGGTCGTGGCGATCACTTCTTCCTGATCGGCGCGCGACAAGTCGGCGTACAACGGCAGCAACAGCGATCCATCGCTCGCCGCTTCCGAGATTGGGAGCGACACGGGCGCGCGTGTCGCGTACGCCGGTTCACGATGTGCGGTCATCACCCCGGGGCGCGACGCGATGCCGTGATCGAGCAACGCCTGCATCACCGCGTCACGGCGCGCTGCATCGAAGCCGGTGAGCCGTACCGCATAGGACTGCACGTTCCACTCGACCCCCTCGGGAAGGAACGGCGCTTGGATGACTCGGTGACCACGGAAGGCTTCATCGTAGCGCGCCGCCAGCGCGCGCCGACGGGTGAGAATTCCGGGGAGGCGCTTCAGTTGCTCGAGCCCGACGGCGGCTTGAATGTCGGTCATCCGGTAATTGTAGCCGACCTCGAGGTACGACTCGCGCACGACAGCGGTGGCGTGGTGCCGCACGCTGTCGGATATGCTCATGCCGTGGTGTCGCAGCAGCCGCAGCCGAGCCGCCAGCGCATCGGCGTTGGTCGTGATCATGCCGCCGTCGCCGGTGGTCAAGACCTTACGTGGATGGAAGGAAAAGCAGACCAGATCGCTGTGGCCGCCGAGGGGCCGGCCGTGGTAGCAGCTGCCGATCGCGCACGCGGCGTCCTCGACCAGTTGCACGCCGTGTTGCGTCGCCAGTGCGGCGAAGGCGTCGATGTCCGCCGGTACCCCGAGTTGATGCACCAGCACGATGGCTTTGGTGCGCGGCGTGATGCGGCGTTGCACGTCCGCGCAGTCGAGGTTGAAGGTGCGCGGATCAACTTCCGCAAATACCGGTGTGGCGCCGGCATGCACCACCGCATTGGCCGTGGCGATATAGGACATGGACGGGACGATCACTTCATCGCCGGCACCGGCGCCGCAGCAGATCAGGGCCAAATGGAGCGCCGTGGTGCACGAAGAGACGGCCACGGCATGACGTGTGCCGCACAGCTCGGCCATCGCCGCTTCGAATTCCGCGGTCTTCGGCCCCTGCGTGACCCAGCCGGACTCGATGACGGCACGCACAGCGCGCCACTCGGGCTCGCCCAATTCGGGCTTGGCCACCGGTATGCGTACCGTCACGCCGGTGCCTCCTGCCAATTGAACGTGCGCTCCTCTCGCAAGCAGGCAGCCCAGTCCGTGCCGCGTGCGCGGTGCCAAGCGAGCAAGCCTGCGATGCCCGCGTCGATGTCGACTTCGGCCCGCCAGCCGAGCAGGTCCGCCGCCTGGCTGGCCGCGGCGCACAGCCGCAACACATCGCCCGGACGGGACGGCGCAAGCTGCGGCTGCAGGTCGGGACGGCCGACAGCCTGCACGACGCGCGTTGCCAGCTCGCGCACGGTTACCTCGCGACCGCTGCCGAGATTGATGGTTGCGCCAATCGCCGCATCGCGGCCGGCAGCCGCGGCAATGCCGCGGGCCGTATCCTCGACATAGGTGAAATCGCGCGTCTGTTGCCCGTCGCCAAAGATGACCGGCGGCAGCCCATTCATGGCGCGCACCAGGAACTTCGGGATCACCTCACCACTGTCGCCTTCGTGATGCGAGCGCGGGCCGTACGCATTGAACGGCCTGAGCACGACCGTCGGGACGCCGAAGGTGCGATGATAGGCGCGGACGTAGGCCTCGCCGGCAAGCTTGGAACCACCGTAGACCGTGTGTGGAAACGTCGGGTGATATTCGTCCATCGGAGTGTGCAGCGCCGTGCCATAGACCTCGCTGCTGCTCGTGTGAACGAAGCGTTTGATCCCCGCATGTCGTGCCGCTTCCAGGAGGTTCAGCGTGCCGCGTGCATTGACCTCGTGATTTTCCAGCGGCCGGCGAATCGAGTGGCGAACTCCCAGGCACGCCAGATTGAAGACGACGTCGACCCCTTCGAAGGCCCGCGCGACAGCCCCACTGTCGAGGACAGACCCCCGCTGCAATTCCACGCCGTCGATGCCGTCGAGGTTCTCGGCCTTGCCGGTGCTGAGATCGTCCAAGACACGCACCCTGCCGTCACCGGCCAGCAGGCGAACCAGTGCCGAACCAATGAAGCCTGCACCTCCCACGACTAAGCGCAATGGAGCCTCCCGAGCACCGCGGCTTCGAGACCAGCATTTCCGCTCATAGCGCTTCTCCCTCCGCAAGCACGCGCAATACGCGTGCCGGATTGCCGATCACGATCGTGCGCGGGGGCACGTCGTGGGTCACCACGGCGCCGGCCCCGACGATGGCCCCTTCGCCAATGGTAATACCGGCGAGAATGGTGGCTCCGGACCCGATGCTGGACCGGCGTTGCACCCGCGTCGGCACCACGACCCAGTCACGCTCCGCCTGGAGCGCGCCATCGGCGCGGCAGGCGCGTGGTAGTAGATCGTTGGTAAAGCAGACATGGTGACCGATGAACACTTCATCCTCGATGGTGACGCCCTCGCAGACAAAGGTATGGCTCGAGATCTTGCAGCGGCGGCCGACCGCGACGTGTTTCTGGATTTCCACGAAGCAGCCGATGCGCGTGCCGTCGCCGATCGTACACCCGTACAGGTTCACGAAACCGAAAATCTCCACGCCTTCGCCGAGACGGACATCGGACGCGATACGGTTGAACTGCTCCATTTCAATTCTAGAGGCTGATGTGCTGCCCCCCGTGGGCCAGGGACGTCTGCGCGGCTTCGAGGATGCGGGTGATCCGCCAACCCTGCTCGCCACCGGAGATCGGCGGGCAGCCTTTCTCGATGCAATCCGCAAAATGCTCGACGAGGTAGGCGAGAGGCTCCGCCGATTCGAGCCGCGGAGACAGCACATCGCCGGAACGGTACGACACCAGCACTTGGTGAATTCCCTGCGGGTCCTTCGAGATATCGATGCCGCGATCATACACCTTTACGCGCTCCGAAATGTCGAGCTCGTTGTAGAGGATGCTGCGCCGGCTGCCGCCGATCAGAAAATGACGCACCTTGACCGGGGACAGCCAGTTCACGTGCACCGAAGCGAGAAGATTGTTGCCGTAGTCGAGGTGTAAGTGGACAACGTCTTCCAGGCGATTGCCGGCATGACTCGCCCCGACCGCCAATACACTCTGCGGTTCGCGATTGATGAGATAATCGATAATCGACAGGTCGTGGGGTGCCAGGTCCCACAGCACATTGACGTCATGCTGAAAGATACCGAGATTGATGCGCACCGAATCGAAGAACAGGATTTCACCGAGCTCTCCCGCTCGCACCAACTCCGCCATCTTGCGGACCGACGGGCTGTAGAGAAACACATGATCCACGAGCAGGACGCGATCCATCTCGCGCGCCAAGGCCACCAACTCCGTGGCTTCGGACACCGAGGACGCTAGCGGTTTCTCGACGAGCACGTGTTTGCGTGCCTTGAGCGCGGCGGCCACGAGCGCATGGTGCGTGGCCACCGGCGTGGCAATCGCCACCGCGTCTACCCGCGGATCCGCCAGCACTTCGTTCACATCGGTCGTCCGAGCCACGGCGGGATACTGTGCGCCGACCGCGTCCAAGCGGCTGCGATTCGCGTCACAGAGCCACGCCAGCTGCGCGCGCTTCGAGGTGCTGCAGTTGCGGACCAGGTTCGGACCCCAGTAGCCGAGACCGATGAAGCCGACCGCGATCATATTTGTCTTTCCATCCAACCTGCGTCTTGTAAATCCGTAGTCCAGCGGTTGTCAACGTGCCCCGGCGTCACCTGTCACGGACCAACGGGGGCGGGCCACAACAGAAACGCCGGCCGCAGGTGCCGGGGTTACTTCTCCGACGTTGCTGCGACTGCCTCGCCGCGCGTGCCGAGCGCGTTCTCGATACGGCGCACGCGCCGCAACAGCTCCGGCAGACGTAACACGGCGGCGGACACACGGCGCCAGGCATGAATTTCGACGGCGGGATAACCGCCGACGATACTTCCGGCCGGGACGTCGTTGGGAATGCCGCTCTGCGCCGCGATTTGCGCGCCGTCACCGATCGTCAGATGCCCCGCGGATCCCACCTGACCGCCGATGCGCACGAAGCGTCCGACGCGCGTGCTGCCGGAGAGGCCAACCTGGGCGGCGAGGGCACTCCCCTCGCCGATCGAGCAGCCATGCGCGATCATCACGAGATTGTCGATCTTTGCACCGCGGCGAATCACCGTGGCGCCGACGGCGGCGCGGTCGATCGTGGTGTTGGCACCGATCTCGACGTCATCCTCGATCGTCACCGTCCCCCCTTGGACGATCTTGCGCGCCGTGCCGTCAGCCCCGATGACGTATCCGAAGCCATCACCGCCGATGACGCAGCCGCTCTGCAGGATGACACGGTGGCCGATGGTAACGCGTTCACGGATGGTCACGTGCGCGTAGGCGCGAAAGCCGCCGGCGATGTGGACCTGTGGGTAGATCACCACGTGCGGGTCGAGGCGGGCACCGTCACCAATCACCACCTCTTCACCAATGACACAGAAGGCGCCGACCGAGACGTCACGTCCCAACGTGGCGCTGGCGGCAATGACCGCCGTGGGATGGATTCCCTGCGGTTGTGGTGGCGGAACGTAGAACAGCTCGATCGCCTTCGAGAACGAGAGGTAGGGATCGGCGCAGCGCAAAGAGGGTAGGGGGACCTCAGCGGCATCCTTCGCAACGATAACCGCGGCGGCACGCGTGGTCTTGAGATGCTCGCGATAGCGCGGATTGGCTACAAATGTCAGCGTTCCGGGCGTCGCCTCCTCGATGGGTGCAAGGGCGTGAATCTCAATCGTGCCGTCGCCCCGCAGCTCGCATCCGAGCCGCTCGGCAATCTCTGCTAGTTTCATCGTCTCCTCCCCGCTGCGCGCGAGCTTAGCCAGGAAAGGGGGCCACCGGCAAACCAAGCGGCTGACGTTGCCTGCCGTGTCACCTGGATTCACACCGGTAAGTAGTACAAGGTGGTACGAGCGTGTGTAACGATCCCGACGGCGCGCGTTGCGTGCCGGAAAGTCGCGTGTTAGGAACGCCGACGACCATGCAGGAACCTGACTTCGAGAAGCGCGGCGGTCTGGTCACCGTGGTGACCCAGGACGCGGAAACCGGTGAGGTCCTGATGCTCGCCTACATGAACCGCCAGGCGTGGCAGAAGACCCTGGAAAGCGGCACCGCCTGCTACTGGAGCACCTCGCGCAACCAGCTGTGGCTCAAAGGCGAAACCTCGGGGAACGTGCAAGATGTGAAGGAAATTCGCATCGACTGCGATGCCGACGCCGTCCTGCTCAAAGTGCACCAACGCGGCGGCGCCGCGTGCCACGAGGGCTACAAGAGCTGCTTCTTTCGCCGCATCGACGCCGACGGATGGACGGTGGTAGCGGAACGCGTCGTCGATCCGGAGACGCTGTACGGCAAGACAAGTTGATGGAAGCCCTGAAAACCAATGGCTCAATGACTCAATGAGCAATGACATCATTCCTATGAACGTTTTGAAGCTTGGCATCCCCAAGGGCAGTCTGCAGGACACCACGGTCGAGCTGTTCCGCAAGGCGGGTTGGAAGATCGGTGTTTCCGATCGCAGCTACTTCCCGACCATTGACGATGCATCCATCCGCTGCTCGCTGGTGCGTGCGCAGGAGATGGCGCGCTACGTCGAAGACGGCACCCTCGACGCCGGCATCACCGGCATCGACTGGATCCGCGAGAACAACTCGCAGGTCGAGGTGGTGTGCAATCTGGTCTACTCGAAGGCCAGCTTCCGACCGACCCGCTGGGTCCTGGTGGTGCCGGAGGATTCGGCCGTGCGCCGCCCGCAAGACCTGCGCGACAAGCGCATTGCCACGGAGCTGGTGAACTACACCAAGCGTTACTTCGCGGAGCAGGACATTCCGGTGGATGTCGAGTTTTCATGGGGCGCCACGGAGGCCAAGGCCGCCGACGGTCTGGTCGACGCCATCGTCGAGGTAACCGAGACCGGCGGTACGATTCGCGCCAACCGACTGCGCATCGTTTGTGAGCTGTTCGAGTCGAACCCGCAGCTGATCGCCAACCCGGAGGCCGCAAAAGTCGATTGGAAGCGCGAGAAGATCGAGCAGATCAGCATGCTGCTGCAGGGGGCGTTGGCGGCGGAGAGCAAGGTTGGCATCAAGATGAACGTGCCCAAGGAGCAGCTGCAGACCGTTATCGGCATGCTGCCGAGCTTGACGGCGCCGACGGTGTCGCCGCTGTTTCAAACCGGCCAACTGCAGGGCGTGGAATGGTACGCGGTCGAGAGCGTCATCACCGAGCCCGAGGTGCGCGAGCTGATCCCGCGTCTCATTCGCGAAGGCGCGGTGGGAATCATCGAGTATCCGCTCAATAAGATCGTCGGGTGACGGGGCTAGGAGCAATGGGAAACCCGAAACAGGAATCCGAAAATTTGAAACCGGCAAACAAGGCCTCGTGCGCTTCTGTACCGCGGCGGTTTCCCGTTTTCCGTTTTTCATTTCCGGTTTCCGGATTTCCATTCTCTGCGTTCCTGATCGTCGGGTATATCAGCCTGCTGCTGCTTCCCGCCTGCAGCCGGCAAACGCTCGAGGATCGCGCTCGCGAGCAAGCGGAGAAGGTCATCGAGCAAATGGGGGATGCGCAAAGCCGGGCACTCGGGCAGAAGGTGACGCCTGACGAGGTCAAGCAAGCGCAGGAGGCGCTCACTCAAGTTCATGAATATATGGGCGAGGTGAACGGCAAGCTCGACGCCGTCACCGTCAACGCCGTCGAGTCATTCCAGCGTACACACGGGCTGAAAGACAACGGTATCCTCAACGAAAAGACGCAACGCCTGTTGCGGGAGGAGCTGGCGAAGAAGTAAGCCGGTCGCTCGTGGCGGGTGGCGCGTCGGGCAGGTTGCGCCGGTTATCACGGGCGACGAGCCACGGGCAACGAGCGTACCTTTACAGGTTCGCCTACAGGTTCGCCGCCTGGCCTTCGTAGCCAAGAGACTCGAGGAACGGCACTTTCTCCTCGGCGGGCATGATGTAGATGCCCTCCCAGCCGCACACCTCTTCACAGAGCTTGCAGCCGACGCAGGTTGGCTCGTTCACTTCGACGTTGCCGAGATACTGTGGCCCGTTATTCGGTGACGGATAGATGCAGTCGAAGGGACACACGTCGACGCAGACGCCGCAGCCGTTGCAGTTGTCGGGGTGCACGATGGCGATCGGGCGTTGCGCCTTCTTGAGTACGTGGGTGATGTTGCCAAAGGTATCGAGAATGGCCTCGTCCGGACAAATCACGCCGCAGGCGCCGCAATCGATGCACAGCGCCGGCTCGATGAAGAACGACTTCTTTGGTTCGCCGCTGATCGCCTTGGTCGGACAACGCTTCTCGCATGCCGTGCAGCCGGTACAGCTCTCCGCAACAATGGTGAATGGCATTGTGACCTGGTCTCCTGCCTATTGCACGTGGTGGGTGGCGCGTCGCACGTCGTTCGGAATGACCCATGCACGACATGTTACGGGTGGATACGGAGGGGCGACGCGCGACATGCCACGGGCGACGTGCATCTTCCTCACTGCTGCATTTCCTTCAACACTTCGTCCTCGCGGCCGTCGGCGATCAGTTGATCGTTCTTGCGGGCCTCGCGAAAGCCGAGGTAGGTGAACCACATGACCAGGAACATCATCCCGACGATGGGGATGTTGTCGGGCTGGATCATGATCGACAGAAACTGCCCCAGCGCGCTTTCCTCGTGCATTGCTCGATTGAACTCCTATTGATGAAGGAAACGCCTACCAACCGTGTGCTGCTTTGTCAACGCAACAGCCACACAGGGATAGTGGGGTCGAAGACCCCACTATCGCCAGACAGCGACGGCTACATGGCTATACGCGGTGCGGGCGGCGCAAGCGCCGCCACGCGAGAAGCACCAGCGTCCCGACAAAAAGAAGCTCTCCGTGCCAACTCATCAGCGGAGCGCCAGTCAGTGGGGTGCATGTTCCGGCGTGGCCGGGCAGGTTGCACGACTCGTTTGCGCCTTCGCAGCGGCTGTTACAGCACACGCCATTGGTGCAGAAGAGGGTTGTGCAATTGGAGTCTGTGATGCACGGATCGCCGGGTTGCCCACCACCGGGGGTCGCCGTCGCCGTTGGCGTCACTGTCACTGTCACTGTCACTGTCACTGTCACTGTAGGTGTGACTGTGACTGTGGGTGTAGCTGTAGGCGTGATTGTCGGCGTCTGAGTTGGTGTATCTGTTGAGGTCGCGGTCGAGGTCGGAGTCCAGGTCGGGGTCCAGGTTGGGGTGGCCGTTGCCACAGCTTGAGAGCAATCAGGCCCCACAAAGCCCGTGAAGCATTGGCAGGTCCCACCGATCTCGCAAATGCCGTTGCTACTGCATGCGCCGGGGCCACTGCCGGGGCAACAGAAGGGCCCGCCGAATCCGGAGTTGCACGCGCACAGGATGCCGTTGCACGATCCGGGCTCAGGCGGGAGATTGCAATCCGCATTTTCCGCCGAACAGCCGCAGTCCGTATTCAGGGTACAATTGGTTAAGCTGCCGGCTGGTGCCCGGATCGCGAACAGTACGACAATCGTGCTGCCGACAGCGATTGCACTAAGCACGCTCCAGATCTGCAGCTTTTTCGTCGGAGTCATACGCGCCTCCTCCTCAGCCCATCTTCGCTTTTGGCGGTCCCGTGGCACCGCCTGTCACTTCAGCTACGCGCTACTCTTATGTCAAGGCTCAATCCTTGTCCAGCACCTTTCAGGGGTAGGGAACAGCGGGGTCACGGCGATGCGCCGGGCGTGCAGCCAGTGGCTGCTCCGTGCCGAATTGGCCGCGGGGGTGCGCCCGGCATATGAGAAAGAACGCCCGCTGCCGGCGCGCCAGCCTAGCGGGGTGGGCCGAGCCGATCGATGCCACCCATGTAGGGCCGCAACACCTCGGGGATGATCACACTGCCGTCTGCTTGCTGGTAATTCTCGATGACCGCGATCATCACGCGCGGCAGGGCAAGGCCCGAGCCGTTCAAGGTATGCACCAGCTCCGGCTTGCTCTGCGCGTTTGGACGGTAGCGGATATTGGCGCGGCGCGCCTGGAAGTCGGTACAGTTGCTGCACGAGCTGACCTCGAGCCACTCGTTGCAGCCGGGCGCCCACAGCTCAATGTCGTACTTCTTGGCGGCGACGAAGCCGAGGTCACCGCTGCAAATGGAGATCACGCGATGCGGGATGCCGAGCCCGCGGGCGACGGCTTCGGCGTGGCCGACAATGTGATCGAGGGCGGTGGCCGAGTCGCTCGGCGCGACGATCTTGTACATCTCGACCTTGTCGAATTGATGGCCGCGTTTGATGCCACGCACGTCCCGGCCGGCGGACATCTTCTCGCGCCGGAAGCATGCGGTGTAGGCGACATAGGAGAGGGGCAGGGCGCCGGCATCCAGGATCTCGTCGCGATGTAGATTGGTCACGGGGATTTCGGCGGTACCGATCATCCAGAGATCGTCTTCGGCGTCACGGTAGATGTTGTCGGCAAACTTCGGCAGTTGCCCGGCGCCGACGATACATTCCTTCTTCACCAGGTAGGGCGGATAGATCTCGGTATAGCCGTGCTGCCGCGTGTGCAGGTCGAGCATCCAGGCAATCAGCGCCCGCTGCAGGCGCGCCCCGTCGCCCTTGAGGACGTAGAAACGAGAGCCGGAGATCTTCACGCCACGCTCGAAATCGATGATGCCGAGCTCTGGGCCGAGCTCCCAATGCGGCAGCGGGGTAAAGCTGAACTGACGCGGCGTGCCTTCGCTGCGCAGGACCGCGTTGGCACTGTCATCCGCGCCGATCGGAACGCTGGCGTCCGGGAGATTCGGGATTTCGAGCATGACGCGTTCGAACTCGGCCTCCGCCTGCGCCAGGTCTTGCTCGAGGGCACCGATGCGGTCGCCGACCGCCCGCATGTCGGCGACCAAGTGCTGGCGCGCCGCGGGCTCCTGCTTGCCGATGGTGCGCGAAACCTCGGAACGCTTCGCGCGCAAGGTCTCGACCTCTTGAATCAGCGCGCGCCGCCGCCCATCGGCCGCCAGCACCGCGGCGATGCCAGTGGCGGCGAAGCCGACCTTGCCGAGCTCGGCGGTGACGAAATCGGTGCGCTCACGAATCAGTCGAATGTCGAGCATGCGGTGGCGTTAGCATGGTGCACCGACGCCCTCAAGCACCTACCGGCTCACCTCGAACGCATTCTTCACCAGCTCACACTGCAGCTGTCCGTCGCCCCACCATACCCCGACAACATCGAAGCGGGCGTTCCGATCTTGCAGCCGGTTCTCGTTGATGTACCGCTGTGCGGCGCGCTGGATCTGACGCTGCTTGCGGCGGTCGACGGCTTCAAAGGGCGTTCCGGCGCCCGGCTGCGTGCGCGTTTTGACTTCGACGAAGACGATGGTGGAGCGGTCGAGGGCAATCAGATCGATCTCGCCGCTGCGGCAGCGGTAGTTGCGTGCCAGGATGACATAGCAATGGTGCCGCAGAAACTGCTCGGCAGCCCGCTCGCCCTCGGCACCCAGCAGTTGACGGTCGTCATGCATCGCTAGAGTAGTAGCTGTTTGCGCGTCATTGTCAACATATCTACAGAAAGTATCCGGTGCACCCCTGCCAGGGCGTTGGCAGGTAGGCGGTTCCCAAGGGGAAGGCCGTGACCCCATGGGCGGCGGTCCCGCATTCCGTTGTCCGCGCGCAACGCAGCCCGCCAGATAGCGCGACACGCGCTCGCCGCCTGCTTTGGACGGACGTACAGTTTTGCAACGATATAGCAGGTGAATAAGCAAAGCGGCCGAGGCGTCGCCGACGGCGCTGGAATTGCTTACAGGCGGGTCACGGGAAAAAGGGAGTGTCAGCGGAATCGAGTAATGCGATTCGGATCTCTCCGGCGGCACTAGGGGGGAAGCCGTCCGGCCGGGTAGGTCGAGGCGAGCGCCGCGGTGCGACCCGTAGTCCGGCGGGGACGACCGACGCCCGCGAACGCATGTTTGAAACGATCTTCCGCCAGTCGCCGGACCCCACAATCATCGTCGAGCCGGCCTCCGCAATAATTCTCAACGCCAACGGCGCGCTTCGCCATGTCTTGGGCTACGATCCGGAACTGCTCCCGGGAAAATCCCTGGATGTGCTCTGGGGTCCGGATTCGCAAGGTGAAGGGGCTCACCTGATCGAGCGAGTCGCGGACCACGCCGGCGTCTGCGAAGAGCGCCGCATGCTCCGTGTCGATGGCTCGGTGTGTCCGATGCGCATTCGCGCCGGGCTCGCCAAGTGCGACGAGCAGAGTGTGGTTATCATCACCCTGCACGACGTCACGCAGCAGAAGCGCTCAGAAGGGGCGTTACGCGCCGCCGAGGCCAAGTACCGCAGTATTTTCGAGCACACTGCCGAGGGCATTTTCCAGACAACCCTGAGTGGGCGATACATCAGCGCCAATCCGGCGCTGGCGCGTATCTACGGCTACGACACGCCGGAACAGTTGATGGACAACCTGATCGACATTGCCACCCAGCTCTATGTGGATCCGGGCCGGCGCGTCGAGTTCAGGTGCATTCTGGAAGAAAACGGCGTCGTGCAAGGGTTCGAGTCGCGCATCTATCGACGTGACGGGCGCATTGCGTGGATCTCGGAGAACGCGCGTGCCGTCTACGCGCGCGACGGCACGGTGCGCTACTATGAAGGCACGGTGACCGACATCACCCAGCGCAAGCGTGCCGAAGAGGAGCAGCGGCGCGAAGCCACGGTGTCGGCGGTCCTGGCACGCGTCGGCAGGGAGTTGCTGACCTCGATCGCCTCGCCGCAGCTGGTCGACCGGCTCTGCAAGACGACGACCGCAGCGCTGGAATGCGAACGAACGGAGCTGTTCTGCTGGGACGCCGCGCAAGGGGCGTACGTGCTTGCGAGCGAGTTCGGCACCGGTTCCGGGCCGCGGGCGCCGACGGTGCCGCGTATCAACGGCGACGCAGCGGCGGGATTGGTCGCCAGGCTCGAGCGTGACGAGGTGGTGGTCGTGTACACTGCCGACGGGGCGAGCCTGCCACTTGCCGGCACGCCACCGCCGGGATGCCGGCGGGCGCTCTACTTCGGTTTTCGCCGTGCTGAGGTGTCGGTGGGCATCCTGGCGGTCGCCTATCGGACCCGACCGGATGACTTTACGGAGCACCACGAACGGATCGCCCGTAGCATCGGTGATCTCGCCGCCTTCGCCCTGGAGCAGCAGCGCCTCATGCATGAGCTCGACCACGCCAACCGCTTGAAATCGGAATTCGTCGCCACCATGTCGCATGAGCTGCGCACACCGCTCAACATCATCATCGGCTATAACGAGTTGCTGCTGGACAATGCCTACGATCCCCTCACCGAGGCGCAGCGCAAGGTATTGTGCGCCACCGGGCGCAACGCGGCGCAACTGGCCGAGCTCATCAACGCCACCCTTGATCTCAGCCGCCTGGAAGCGGGACGCCTGCCGTTCGAACCGCGTGCGGTCGACGCGCGGGTGCTGCTGGAAGAGCTGCAGGCCGAAGTGGAGGACTTCATCGAGAAGCCCGGCGTCGAAGTGCGGTGGGAGCTTGAAGACGACCTGCCCATTGTCCGCACGGATCCGCCCAAGCTCAAGCTCGTCGTCAAGAACCTGCTCACCAATGCGGTCAAGTTCACGGAGCGCGGGCGGGTGACGGTACAGGGGCGGGGTGTATCCGACGGGATCGAGCTCAGTGTCGCCGACAGCGGCATCGGCATCGCCGCGCAGGACATGCCGATCATCTTCGAAGCCTTTCGCCAGGTCGACAGCTCGATGACCAGGCGACACGGCGGCGTTGGCCTCGGCCTCTACATTTCGCGCGCGCTCCTCGAGATGCTGCGCGGGCATATCCAGGTGGAAAGCGTTGTTGGGGTGGGATCGACCTTCCGCGTCTGGTTGCCGTTGCGCTGACGGCGACGCACCGGTATGGAGGCGTGAGGGCTCGGCCTGCAGCTGCTGACACGCTCAAGCCCCCAAGCCCTCCTCACACCCAGCCTCGATTGAAGCCCCGGCACCCGTGTGTTAATCGCAGCGCATGGCTTTGAGTCGTGATGAGGTGCGGCACATCGCGCTGCTGGCGCGTTTGGAGCTCAGCGCCGCCGAAGAAGCGGCGTTCACCGAGCAATTAGGCCACATCCTCCAGTATTTCGAGAAGCTGGGCACTCTGGACACCGCGACGGTTGAGCCGACGGCGCACGTCGTGGATCTGGCCGCGGCGTACCGCGAAGACGTGGTGACCAACCCTCCCGCACCGGAAGCGTTGCGCGCCAATGCGCCGGCGCGCGACGACAACTTCTTCAAGGTTCCGAAGATCATTGAATGAGCGCGCTGTCCGGCGCCGTTGAGCCCGCATATGTCGATGGCCGATTTGCACCGTCTCTCTATTGAGCAAGCGAGTGCGCTCCTCGCCAGCAAGGCCATCAGCTCTGTCGAGCTGACACGCGCCGCGCTGCGGCGCATCCATGCGACCGATGCTGCGCTACACTCGTTCATCACCATCACCGATGACGTCGCGCTCCGCCAAGCACAGACCGCGGACGACCGGCGGGCGCGCGGCGACAGTGGCCCGCTGCTCGGTATCCCTGTCGGCATCAAGGATATCATCCTGACGCAGGGCATCCGCACGACCGCGGGATCGAAAATCCTCGGCAATTTTATCGCTCCGTACGACGCCACGGTGACGCGCCAGCTGCTGGATGCGGGAGCCGTGTGCGTCGGCAAGCTCAACTGCGACGAGTTCGCTATGGGATCGTCGACCGAAAACTCGGCGTTCCAGGTAACGCGCAATCCCTGGGATCTCGAACGCGTGCCGGGCGGTTCGTCGGGGGGCTCAGCCTCGGCGGTCGCTGCGCTCCAGTGTCTGGGGACGTTGGGCACCGACACCGGGGGCTCCATCCGGCAGCCGGCCGCATGCTGCGGCGTCGTCGGCATCAAGCCGACGTACGGCCGCGTCAGTCGTTACGGCGTGATCGCCTATGCGTCGTCGCTGGATCAAGTCGGCCCGATGGCCAGGACGGTCGCCGGGTGCGCGCACATGCTGCGGGTTATCGCCGGATACGACACGCACGATTCGACGTCGGTGAATCGGCCGGTACCGGACTATGTCAGCGGTCTCGGCGAGTCCGTCAACGGGCTCCGCATCGGGATTCCACGGGAGTATTTCGTCGAAGGCATGGACCCCGAAGTCGAGAACGCCGTGCGCGCTGCCGTCCGCGTCCTGGAGCAGCGTGGCGCGCGGGTGACCGAGGTGTCCTTGCCGCACACCGAGTACGCGATTCCGGCGTACTACTTGATTGCGACCGCCGAGGCGAGCTCCAACTTGGCGCGCTACGACGGTATCAAGTACGGCGTGCGCGAAGCGGAGTCGGCCGGCTTGCTCGCCATGTACCAGCGCACGCGCGCCGCCGGGTTCGGCACCGAGGTAAAGCGGCGCATCATGCTTGGGACGTACGCGTTGTCCGCCGGGTACTACGACGCCTACTATTTGAAGGCGCAAAAGGTGCGCACCCTGATTCGGCGTGACTTCGAGCAGGTCTTCGCGACGCAGGATGTCATCATCACGCCGACGGCGCCGACCACCGCCTTCCGCATCGGTGAAAAGACCGCCGACCCGTTGCAGATGTATCTGTCCGACATCTTCACCATCTCGATCAACCTGGCGGGCTTGCCGGGCCTGTCGATGCCGTGTGGCTTCGACAAGGCGGGGCTGCCGATCGGCCTGCAGATCGTCGGGCGGCCGTTCGACGAAGCGCGCGTCTTCCAGGCGGCCTACGCGTACGAGCAGGCGACGGAGTGGCACTTGAAGAGAGTGCCCAGTGATCAGTGATCAGTGACGAGAATTTGCAGATGGACTACGAAGCCGTCATCGGATTGGAAGTGCACGCCGAGTTGCTGACCGAGTCGAAAGTCTTTTGCGGCTGTTCGGCAAAGTTCGGCGCGCCGCCGAATCAAAATACCTGCCCCGTCTGTCTGGCAATGCCGGGAGCGCTGCCGGTGCTCAATCGGCGCGCCGTAGAGTTCGCGCTGCGCGCCGGCCTGGCGGCGCACTGCACGATCGCGCACGAGAGCCGTTGGGCACGCAAGAACTATTTTTACCCGGACCTGCCAAAGGGGTATCAGATCAGTCAATACGAGTTGCCGATCTGCCTCGGTGGAACCATCGACATCGAGACGGATGCCGGACCGAAAACGGTGCACCTGACACGTATCCACATGGAGGAGGACACCGGCAAAAACATCCACGATGCGCACGGGGATGCGAGCCTGGTCGATTTCAACCGCTGCGGCGTGCCGCTGCTTGAGATCGTCAGCGAGCCGGACATCCACTCGGCGGCAGAGGCCGGTGCTTATCTGCGGAAGTTGCGCACCATCCTCCAGTACCTGGAGATCTGCGACGGCAACATGGAGGAAGGCAGCTTCCGCTGCGACGCCAATGTCTCCATTCGGCAGCGCGGCGCGAGTGCGTTCGGCACCAAGGTCGAGGTGAAGAACATGAACTCGTTCCGCAACGTCGAGCGCGCCATCGAGTACGAGCTCACGCGCCAGGCCCAGGTGCTCGACGAAGGCGGCCGCCTCGTGCAGGAGACGCGCCTCTGGGATCCCGACCGCGAGGTGACGCGATCGATGCGCTCCAAGGAGTTCGCGCACGACTACCGGTACTTTCCCGAGCCCGACCTGCTGCCCTTGATGGTCAGCGAGGAGTGGATCGCAACCGTGCGCCGTGCCATGCCCGAGTTACCGGATGCGCGCCGCCAGCGCTTTGCCGCGCAATACGCCCTGCCGGCGTACGACGCTGACGTCCTGACGATGCGCAAGGACGTTGCGGACTACTACGAAGAGGCGGTGCGCCGGTACGCCAATCCCAAGGCGCTGAGCAATTGGGTCATGGGCGACGTGTTACGTGTCCTCAAGGAGCGTAAGCTGGACACGGCCCTGGTGATTCACGAATGGCCAGTGGCCCCGGAACGCCTCGCCGCGCTGGTGGAGCTGATCGATTCCGGCGAGATCAGCGGCAAAATCGGCAAGGCGGTGTTCGAGGAAATGGTGAATACCGGCAAGCCTCCGGTGGACATCGTGGCCGAGCAGGGGCTCACACAGATCAGTGACGTATCGTCCATCGAAGCGGCCATTGACGACGTGCTGGCGGCCAACGCGACAAAGATCGCCGAATATCGCAGCGGCAAGGACAAGCTCTTCGGATTCTTCGTCGGCCAGGTGATGAAGGCGACCCAGGGCAAGGCCAATCCGCAAAAGCTCAACGAGTTGCTCAAGGCCAAGCTGAGCGCCTGAGAGCCTGCGGCCGGCGTCTCTTCTATGGACCGCTCTCCGTTGGGTCGCTGCGCACTGCCAAGCCCGACAGGCTGCTAGGGGCGCACATATCCCGCTCGTTCGTCGCTGTGAGGAGGCCTAGGGCTCTGATGCGTCGCATGCTCTTGTGTGCCGCGGTGTTCACCTGCGGAGTCGCAGTGGTAGCCAGCCACAGGGCACCTGCGGCGATCCCGGCGCTCTCGCCGCGCATCGCCAACTACCGCATCGAGGCCAGCTACGATGCCCCCGCCCACAGCATCACCGCACATGAGCGACTGACCTGGCACAACGTCTCGCACGAATCGGCGCCGGACCTCTACTTTCACCTGTACCTGAACGCGTTCGCCAACGACCGCTCGTCGTTCGTGCGCGCCGCCGACGAGCAGTGGACCGAGTGGCTGCGCTCGCATCCCCACGGCTGGGGGTACATGACTGTCAAATCAATTCAGATCGCCGGCGTCGAGCTCCGGTCGCACCTGCAATTCGTTCATCCCGACGACGACAACATCGAGGATCGGACCGTCGTCCGCCTCCAACTCGACGCACCGGTGCCCGCGGGCGGCACGGTGGATGTGGATATCGACTTCGTAGCGCAACTCCCGCGCGTGGCGGCGCGCTCCGGCTACGCCGGTCCGTTCGCTTTCGCCGGGCAGTGGTTTCCGAAGATCGGGGTGTACGAGAATGGCGCATGGAACTGCCACCAGTACCATCTCACGACCGAATTCTTTGCCGACTTCGGCGTTTACGACGTCATGCTCACCGTCCCACGTGACGGCGTCGTGGGCGCGACTGGAACGCTGCGAGACGAGCGCGACAACGGCAACGGCACCAAGACGCTGCACTTCGTTGCCGAGGATGTGCACGACTTTGCCTGGACCATCGACCCACGCTTTCGCACCGTTACTGCGGACGTCGACGGCACGCAGGTACGCTTGCTCATGCAGCCCAATCACGTCACGCAAAGTGCGCGTCACCTCGAAGCCGCCAAGGCGGCGCTGTCGCGTTATCGCTCCTGGATTGGTGACTATCCGTATCCGCAGCTGACGATCGTGGATCCCGGGCCGGGCGCTTCCGGGGCAGGTGGCATGGAATACCCGACGTTGATCACCGTGGGGACCACGTGGTGGATGCCGCCGGGGTTGCGGCTGCCGGAATTCGTGACGGTGCACGAGTTCGGCCATCAGTACTGGTACGGGATGGTGGCAAGCAACGAGTTCGAGGAGGCGTGGCTCGATGAGGGTGTCAACTCGTACGTCGAAGGCCGCATCATGGACGAGGCCTTCGGTCCTGCCAGCTATATCAATGTGCTCGGTTGGCAATTTGACAGTGTCCCCCTGAATCGCCTGCGCTATATGGCGCAAGCGCAGCATGATCCGATGGTGCGCCGGGCGTGGAGCTTTCTCGACCGCGCCAGCTACCATGCTATCTCGTACGGCAAGACCGCCTTGGTCCTCGACACCCTCGATGGGTACCTTGGCAACCACACCGTGCGGCACGCGTTGGCGGCCTATTTTGCGCGCTGGCGTTTCCGGCACCCGCGGGGCGGTGATTTGCTGTCTACCATCAATGACACCGCGGGGCAGGATCTCAGCTGGTACTTCGACCAGGTGATTTCCGGAACCGGTGTGCTCGACTACGCGATCACCCGCGTCAATACCGAGGAGGCGCAGGCGTTTGCCGGCTATCCCGTGACCGTCGCCGAGGGTGGCGAGGAGGTGGCGCTTCAGCCAACCGAGCCGCGACGCTACCACAACGAAGTGGTGGTCGAGCGTCTGGGCTCCGTCATCATGCCGGTGGACGTGCAGGTGGTCTTCGAGGATGGTACCACCGCAGCGGAGCATTGGGACGGCCGCGAGCGCTGGAAGCGGTTCGAGTACACCGGCGCGCAACGCGTGGAGTGGGCCATCGTCGACCCCAATGGGAGCATGCCGTTGGACATCGATCGCTTGAACAACTCCCGGATGCGCGAGGGCGGCACACGGGGGCTCGTGCGCCTGACGTCGCGCTGGGGATTTTGGTTCCAGAACCTCGTTTACGTGTTGTCGGGACTCTGATATGCGACGCTGCTACCTGAGGGGATTTCGAGCTGCGCTACGGCGCTGGCCCTTGGCGTTGCTACTCTTCGCGGCGACGTTCGTGCCGGGCCTGACGTTCACGGCCGCCGCCTGGTCGTGGCTAGCCACAGCCCTCGATCGGTCTTTGGCCACGCGGACCCTGCTGGCCGATCTCGACATGAATGTCTTCGTGGATCTCCTGGGACACCATGGTGACAGCTTGTCGATGCTGTTGGCCGGCGGAGCTGTCCTGGCCGTGGTCTGCTGGTTCTTCGGCGTGTGGCTCAACGCTGTGACCGTTGCCGCTGTTGGCGAAGATGTCCCGTTGGCTACGGCCGCGCATCGCGGCCTCGACTTGTATGCCACCTTTCTAGGTCTGGGTGTGCTCGCCGTGGTGCTTGACGGGTCGCTGTTGCTCGCCACGGTCGCACTGGGGCGCTGGATGATCCGCTGGACGGCAGAGAATCCTTCCGAGACCATCGTCTCTTTGATCGTTGGCGGCTGCGGGTCTGTTGCCGCATTGCTCCTGCTGTTCGTTACGGCCACCCATGACCACGCACGCATTCACAGCGCCGCGACGGGGACGAGAGCCGGCGCGGCATACCTCTGGGCGCTGCGGTTCGTTGCCGCTGGTGAACCCCGCGCCCTGCCGTTGTTGCTGCTGCTCTTGCTCACCGGTGGGGGAGGGTGGCTCGTGTATCAGACCGTAGGGCGAATGTTCGTTACCACATCCACCCCCGCCGTGCTTGCGTCGATGCTGTGGGGAGAGGTGTTCATGCTTTGTCGCATGTTTCTCAGGATATGGACTCTGGCATCTCAGGTCGAGCTTCAAAACTTGAGCGAGGTGACCCCAGCCTGAGTTGGCTGGCGCCCCTGGGCCAAACGCGGCTTCCCGAACGGGGAGCGGGCCGATCGTTGCACCACTGATGGATGCACACACGACTGCGTCTGCGTCGGCCCGATGAGTTGTGGCCCTGGGCGAGGGGAGAGCTCGCACTAAGACTGCCGGCGGCGCCGCGTCTCACGAAACGTCCGATAAGATATGTTATGTCAATGGGCGCTAGAGCGCACGCCGGGGAAGATTCCTTGGAAACAACGGCGGTCGCAGGTCCTAACCCTTGAGCGCGGCGACCTTGCCGTTCACCACTTCGGTGTCCGGTGCCTGCGGGAACTCGCGTGCGTACCGTTCGTAGAGCTTCCGGGCTTCGTCCTTCTGGCCCAGACGCTCACGGCAGCTCGCTTCGCCGAGGATCGCCATCTCCGTGTACGGACCGTCGACGGTCGCCGCTTCGTTGTAGCGCGCCGCCGCACCCGCCAGGTCCGTCTTGCGCTCCAGGATGAACCCGAGCGTCAGCAGGACCTGCTGGTGGAGATACGGCGGCCAATCCGATGCAGTCAGAAGCTCCTGCAGCGCTGCCGTCGCGCCGTCGAGGTTATCGGTCTTCAAGTCGGCATCGGCAGCGAACAGCCTGGCGAGACGTCCAGGCGTAGTTGATTGCCAGCGGTTGGCAACATCCATCAACTGGGTTGCCGCTTCGCTGTTGTGCCCGGCGCGCAGCGCGGCCACCGCTTGCGTGAGATCCTCGTTGGCCTGTCGGACGCGCGCGGTGCGGATCGAGAGCAGTCCGATGATGACCAGCACCAGAACTGCAGCACCAAAACCGACCTGAGCAAGCAGGCGCACGTTCTCCTGCGCCCAGATGATGCCTTGGCGGCCGCGGCTGACGAACTCGTCGGGGCGTTTCAGATCTTTGCGTCGAAAACGACGTCGTGCCATACGCGCTGGGTCCTATTCTTGAAGTTGGATTTTGCCGGTGCTGATGGCACCGGCACCGGACTACATCTTGTACTTGAAGTCGTCGGGCGACATCTTTTCCAAGATCTCGGCCCACTTGTCGGGCGACACGTTCGAGAGATTGTTGGCGTTGGCGTCGTCCGCCTGCTGCAGCACGCTGGAGTTCTCGATCACGCGCTTGTCGACGTAGATTGGGCTTTTGGTACGCAGCGCCAGAGAGATCGCGTCACTCGGTCGCGAATCCATGGTGCGCTCCGTACCGTTGATACGGAGATGAATCAAGGCGAAGTACGTATTTTCGCGCAGATCCGTGATCTCGACACACTCCACCGTCGCGCCCAACTCCTCGAGGACGTTGCGCAGCAAGTCGTGGGTCATCGGGCGCGCCATCTTGATGCCCTCGAGCTCGGTCGCCATCGCCGTCGCTTCGAGCAGCCCGATCCAGATCGGCAGGTTGAGCTTGTTGTCACGATCCTTGAGAATGACGATCGGCGTCTTCGTCACCGGGTCGAGCGTGAGCCCGCCAACGCTCATCTCTATTGCATTCTCAAGGCTCATACCGGCTCCCGCGATTGACTTGTGGCAATTGTGTGCAGAAACGATTCCGGAGGTCAATCCCTCTTGGCCCTCTTTGCCGCTCAGCTCACCAGACGATCGATGACGCGGTACAGCTGATTCAAGTTGCGGCACTCCTCCACGACGTCGCAGTACGGCAGATAGCGATCCATTTCGCTGTCGCCGAAGCCCCACGTCAGGCGGTTCTCCGGATTGAGCCAGAACACTTGCTTGGCGCGGTGCTGAATCTCTTTCAAGACCCACTCGTGCGGCAGGTTGTAGTTGTTGCGGGCATCGCCGAGGACGATGACCGTGGTCTTGTTGTTCACCGCAGCGATGAAGTCGCGGTGGAAGCTGCGAAACGCCCGACCGAAGTCCGAGTGTGCGAAGACATTGATCACCCCGCCGGTGAGCGCCTGTTCGATGGCCTCGTTGATCTCCTGCTCCTCGAACAGCTGCGTCACCTCGCCGAGCTCGCTCACAAAGATGAAGCTGCGCACGCGCGCGTACAGATCCTGCAACGAATAGACGAACTGCAACATGAAGCGCGACACGTTGCGTACCGAGTCGGATACGTCGCACAGCACCATGACCTGCGGCTTGTCCTTAACGCGGCGGTCGAACTGGATCTTGAACGGGACGCCGCCGTACTGCAGGTTCTTGCGCAGCGTATCCTTGACGTCGAACTTCCCCCGCTTGCCCTGGCGCCGTCGAATCGACACCACGTTCTTCAGGCGCTGCGCCAGCTTGGCCACCGCCTCCTTCATGCGCCGGATTTCGTCCTCGGAGAGATAATAGAAGCTCTTCTCCGCCAGACTCTGCATGCGCTGGTTCTCGCGTTGGGTGTGGTCGCGCTTCTCCAGCTCGAGGCGCACGCCGCGCTTGATCATGTCGGTGAGATCTTGCAGGCGGCGATCGATGAAGCGCTGCAACTGCTCGCGCAGCGCCGGGTCGATGTCGGCGTCGCCGAGCCGGTCCTTGAGTGCGTCGAGCTCCTCGGCGAGCCCGCCGAGCCCCAGCATCTGCGCCATGCTGTGGCTGTAGCGGCCTTCCTGAAACGAGCGCTGGATGTTCTGCACTTGCGCCGCCGTGGCGGCATCACGCAGCATCTTTTCCAATTGCCCGGTGTTGTTGCTCAACAGATGCTGAGCCAGCTGCGAGAGGTCGACGTCCAGCTCCTTGAGGATCTCCGCCAGCGCATCGAGCAGCTGCTGGAAGGCCGCGTCGTCGAGCTGCATGGCGCCCATGAGCGACGACGCACTGCCTTTGACGATCTCTCCGAGGCCGCCGAAGTACAAATCGAACAGCTCGTCATAGGTGACGACATCGACCTCGCGTTTCACCAGGGTGGCCCGCAGCGCGTCCTTGAACGCCACGCGGTCGCTCAACCCGAGCAGCGCAACCGCACGAAAGCTGTCCATGTGCTCGGCCATGGACACCCGCACCCCGTTCTGGCGCAACAGGTTGGTGAACTCGACGATCTTACTATCCATGAGGGATTGCCAGCCACTTCCGATTGGTTCAATGACTCATTGAATCATTGAGTCATTCCCTCCCATCCTCCACAATCGTCAGTGACCCAGTCAGGTGATCGTCAATGTCTCCTAGTGCAGCAGATCCTTGTCGGCCTCAGCCGCCCTCCCCGCTTCCAGCTTCGCTTTCTGCTTTTGCAAGTAGTCCTTGAGCTCATCCTGCGCCTTGCGGATGTCGCCCTCATACTTGAGGATGGTGTTGAGCGTATCGTTCAACAGTTGCTCATCGAGATGCTCGGCGTTGAGCAAGGTAAGGGCCTTGGCCCAGTCCAGCGTCTCGCTGATGCTCGGAGATTTCTTCAGGTCCACCTGGCGAATGCGTTGCACGACGTTGACTACCTCGCGCGCCAGCGCGGCGGAGATGTCCGGCACCTTCATGCGGACGATTTGCAGCTCCTGTTCCGCGGACGGGAAATCGATGTACAGGTGCAGGCAGCGGCGCTTGAGCGCGTCGGACATCTCACGCGCGTTGTTACTGGTGAGGACGACCAGCGGGATGTGCTTGGCGCGCAAGGTGCCCAGCTCCGGCACGCTCACCTGAAAGTCGCTGAGCACTTCGAGCAGAAAGGCCTCGAACTCCGAATCGGCCTTGTCGATTTCGTCGATGAGCAACACGGTCGGCTCTGCCGATGAGATGGCGCGTAACAACGGTCGCGGCAGGATGAAGCGGTCGGAGAAGAAGACGTCATCTTCCTTGGCGATACGGTCCACGGCTTCGGACAATGTTTGCGCGCGGCCGATCACCTCGCCGATCTTATCCTTCAGGATCTGCGTGTAGAGCAGTTGCTTGGCGTATTCCCATTCATACAGCGCCTTGGCTTCGTCGAGACCTTCGTAGCACTGCAGTCGAATGAGCTCGTGGCCGACGGCTCCAGCCAGTACCTTGGCGAGCTCGGTCTTCCCAACGCCCGCCGGCCCTTCGACCAGAATGGGTTTCTCGAGGTGACTGGCCAGGTAGACCACCGTCGCGATGCGGCGGTTGCAGATGTAACGTTGCTGCTCGAAGCGCTCGATCACATCGTCGATCGAGGCAAACGTCCCATTCGTGTTCGCCATCAAGGCTCGGACGCTAACACAGCAACTTCGCCAAGACAATTGACTTCTGGACGGGCGACGTGCCGCATATTCCCACGGGTGTGCTGCGGCGCGGCGGCTGTCGCCCCCCTGCCCTCGCGATGTTGTCGGCAACACTCACGCCGCCGGACAACTGTTCAGCGCGTTATTCACTCCCGCAATGATCTCATTGATAGTGACGTCCCCGCTACCATCGGCATCGCCTGCCGGGCAGGCCGCGACCGGGCTGCTCCCGAGGGCGATATTCACCATGGTGATCAGCTCATTGACCGTCACGTCGCCGCTACCGTCGCAGTCGCCGACACACGCCGGCAAGCCGGGTGTCTGGCTTGGTGAAGAGGTCGGGGTCTGCGTTGGCGACGGCGTCGATGTGTCGGTGGGTGTTGGCGTCATCGTCGGCGTCGGCGTCATCGTTGGGGGCGGGGTCACCGACGGCGTGAGGGTTTCCGTTGGCGTCAGCGTAGTCCTTGGCGTTGACGTGATAGTCGGCGTCGGCGTGATCGTAGGGGTCGAGGTCTGCGTCGGCGTCTGCGTTGGGCTGGGCGTCGCCGTTGGCGTGGGCGTTGATGTCGGCGTCGGCGTATTGGTTGGTGTCGGCGTGGGCAGCAGCGGTTCGCACACGGGAACCGTGCAGACGCGGATATTGCGATCCACGCGCACCGCCGTCGCGTTGGCTGCGCTGGCGTGCGACGAGTTGAAGACCATAGTCGCGCCGGGAACGCTCGGCTGAATCATCAGATCCAGGGAGCGCGTTTCCGTGGCCCCAGGAGCCAGAGATTCCAGCGTCCAGGTGACTACGCTGCCCGGATTGCAGGAGGAAGGACTGCAGGCGCCGCTGTTGGCGGAAACGATCTTTGTACCGTCCAGTGTGAGATTTTGCAGCGCGAAGCTGGTGACGGTGATCTGGCTGTTGTTCTGGATCGTGAAATCCAAATGAACGGCTCCATTCGGCGCCACCGGATTGGCCGATAGCGTGACGTCGAGGCCCACGGGGGCCACAATCTCTACCGGGGCTGCCCCTTCAGCGCGTACCCGCACGACCTCCGGCTCAAAGGCGTCGCTCAATTCCGCGGCGCTGAACACCGCCTCTGGAGCATCCGCCAGCAGCGTCACCGAGAAACGGCGCTCGCCGCTCTGCCCGACCTGCACCGTTCCCAGCGCCCAGCTCACCACGCCGTCTTGCTCGGCACCGTCAGGCGTCGACGAGGCGAACTGCGTGCGGAACGGCACCGGTGCTTGCAGCCTGACGCCTGGAATGTCGGTGTTGCCGCGATTGGCGAAGCTGACGATGTAGGTCAACAACCCGCCGGGCCCCGCGGGCTGGGACTCCTCGGCAATGGCGACGCTCAAGGTGCGCGCCATGTTGATCGGCACCCAGCGCTCCCCACGTACTTCGTTTGCATTGCTGGCCGTCACGTGCGCCGCGTTGTACAGGAACGTCCCGGACGGCAGCGTGCCACCAGCGCGCAGGATCAATTGCTTCTGCACACTCTGTCCCGGTGGCAGCGTTCCCAGCGCCCACGTCACCAAGCTGCCCGCACCGCAGAAGGATAAGCTGCAGGCTCCGCCATCGACGGAGACGATCGTGGTGCCATCCAGCGTCTGGTCCTGCAACGTGGTCGTATTCAGCGTGATCTGACTGCGGTTGCGCACCGTCAACTCGTAGCGCAGCAGCTCATCAGGCAGGACCGGATCCGGTGTCAGTGTCATGTCCAGTTCCAGCGGCGGCGCGACCTGCACGGGTATAACCACCTCGGCCCTCGCCCGGACTTCGTCCGGCTTCGCCGCGTCACGCAACTCCGCCGCCCCGAAGACGACCTCGGGCGGCGCATCCATCAACTGTACCGCAAAGCGGCGCGAACCACTTTCGCCAACCGCGACGGAACCCAGGTTCCAGCTTACGATCCCGTCGCTCGCGGTGCCGCCCTGGCTCACCGACAGGAATTGAGTCCCCGGGGGAACCGGCGCCTGCAACACGACGCCCGCATCTGCGGTATTGCCCAGATTCGCAAAGTTTACGACGTACGTGAGCGCTTCGCCCGGCACCGCCGGTTCCGTCGCTGCTGCCATGGCGACGACGAGCGCGCGCGCCGGATCGACCGGCACGGCACGGGTAGCATGCGACTCCGCTGCGTTGCCGGCCGTCACATATGACGCGTTGAACAACAACTGGCCGGCCTGTGTCGCCGCTCCGGCGCGCAGGATCAGCTGCCGCTGCGCCGTCTCCCCGGGAGACAAGGTCCCGAGAGACCAGGTGACCAGACTTCCGGCACCGCAGAACGAAACGTTGCAGCTCCCACCGTCAGGGAAAACGATCGCCGTACCGTCGAGCGTCTGACTTTGCAGGCTCGCGGTAGTGATGGTGATTTGACTGCGATTGCGCACGCTGAGGTCCAGGCGCAGCAGCTCACCGGGCTGGACTGGATCGGGGCCCAAGGTCACGTTCAGCGCCAGCGGAGGTGCGATCTGGACAGGCGTAGCGCTTTCCGCACGCACGCGAACGACTCCGGCACTCGCCGCATCGGTCAGCTCGGCCGCACCCAGCAGTGCTTCCGCCGTATCGTCGGTGACCTGCACGGTGAAGCGGCGCTCGCCACTCTGGCCAACGCCTATGGTCCCAAGGTTCCAGCTCACCACCCCCGCGGCTTCACTCCCGGCCTGGGTTGCCGAAACGAATTCCGTTCCGGCCGGCACGGGTACCTGCAGGATCACGCCGGCATCCGCGGTATTGCCGCGATTGGCGAAGTTCACGATGTACGTCAACGGCTCACCGGGCACAGCCGGATCCGTCGCGGCGACGATCGATACCACCAACGGGCGCGGATCCACCGGCACGGCACGCTCGCAATGCGCCTCCGGTACGCTGGCCCCCGTCACGTGCGCCAGATTGAACAGCAACGTGCCCGCGGGTTCCGTGGCCACGGCACGCAGGATCAATAGCCGCTGCACACTCTGGCCCGGCGCCAAGGTTCCCAATGCCCACGTCACCAGGCTGCCGGCGCCGCAGAAGGAGACGTTGCAACTCCCGCCGTCAGCAAACACGATCGTCGTGCCGTCGAGGGTCTGGCTCTGCAGGCTCGCGGCGGTCACCGTGATCTGACTGCGATTGCGCACCGTGAGCTCGACACGCAGCAACTCCCCCGGCTGGACCGGGTCGGCTGTCAGCGTAGTGTCCAGTACGAGCGGCGGCGCCACTTGCACCGGCGCGGCGGTTTCCGCGCGCACCCGAACCGTCCCAGGGCTCTGCGCATCAGACAATGTCGCGGCGCTGAACACTGCGCTCGCGGCAGCCGCCGTCACCTCGACGGTGAACCGGCGTTCGCCGTTCTGGCCGACGTCGAGATTACCCAGATTCCAGCTCACGACACCAGCCTGCTCAGTGCCTCCCTGCGTCGCCGACACAAACTGCGTCCCCGCGGGAACGTCGGCCTGCAGGGCGACTCCGGCATCAACGCTGTTGCCACGATTGGCAAAGTTCACGACATAGGTCACTTGCTCGCCCTGCACGACCGGTTCCGACGCCTCGGTGATTGCCAGAGCCAGGACGCGGGAAGGATCGACGACGACAAAGCCGCTGGTACTGTCGCTCGCGGCATTGGTCGACGTCACCTGCGCGGTGTTGAACATCTGCGTGCCCGTCGTAACCGACGCGCCGACGCGCGCGATCAGCTGTCGTGTGATGCTCTGTCCCGGCGCCAAAGTCCCCAGCGCCCAGGTGACCAAACTATTGGCCCCGCAGAAGGACAGGTTGCAGGTTCCGGCGTCAGTGTTGATTACGGCGATGCTCGCAGACGTCTGGTCGGTCAGGACCACATTGCTGGCGACGCCTTGCCCGGTATTTCCCACGGTCAGCTCGTAACGTAGCAACTCGCCGGGCTGCACCGGATCCGGCGTGACCCGCACGTCGACCGCCAATTGCGCCTGTGCCGTGACACTGGCCATCAGCAACGGGAGCACCGCCGCCAACGCTAGCCGTAGAAGGATTCCAGGATTCATGGCCCGAGTCGCCAGTCGCCTGCCCCGCATCGTGGCCTCCTTGCATGACCGTGCGGAATGCGAAACCGCTGGTACCGACCGCCCGCGAGTGTTGCTTCCGTCAGTCGTTGTTTACAATGCTGCGTCTCTTTCCATAGAGCGCGGCGCAACTCAAGGCCGCCCTCCGGGTATATCGACATAACGGGCAAAACATCGGAGCATGGTCTTGGCGGTGATGAGATAAAACGTTCACGCAAAGGCGAGGCGCGAACGGGCTGTTAGCGCTGAGGATGAGCCTCGATGATCAGACGCTCCACGACGTTGGGCACCTCGTCCGCCTTCCACAATGCAGAGCGGAAATATTCGAACCGATACCACGCCGCGGAGAGATGCCTGCCGAAGGCGAGCGCGCCGATGTCGCTGCTGGGTCCGGAGGTATGCGCAAATAGCGCCTCGTCCGGTTTGGCCAGGTCACAGATGAACCGGCTGGTCGCTCCGGCGAAGGCGCGCAAGCCGCCGCGCATTGGTGCCGCCACCGACGGGCTTACGGTGTACACGTCACCGGGAAACGGTGCCTGGAGGCTGCGGAAGCGCCGCCCCAGCAGCGGGATCTCGCCGAGCAGGGTCGCGAGACGGATATGTTGAATGCGCCCCCAGCGCCACGCTTCCGGGGACTCGCCGCAGCGTTTGACGACCTTTTGCACAGCCGCGGCAAACGCCTCCTCGGCCAGGGCGGCGAGTGGCCGCCCGGCGACCCGTTCGATGTCCGGACGCAAGCGGTCGGAGGTATCCAACAACAGGCGTTGCAGCCGCGGGATGGCGCGCCGCCCGCCCAGGAAACGTCCGGTGATGTCGTTACCGAGCAACGGGCTGAAGACGCGCTTGGCGAGCTCCTGCTGCGTGAACACGAACAGCGGCGCACCCGCCGAATCACACCCGAAGCTGCCGTCCCAGGCGCGCAGCACGCCGATCCCCTGCCCTACCAGGTCGGTGCGTGACTCGAGCCCACCGAGCAGGGCCAGCAAGGCATCGCGCACCGGCGCGCCGTAGTCCGAGCCGACGTTGCGCTGCAGCGCCGCGAAGGTCTCCGCGGTATGCGCGGTGCTGGCGGCAAGCTGAGCTTCAATGCGGTCTTGCCGATGCCGCGGTTCCGGGTGCACCCGCGTGGTCGCCACCCGGAAGTTGCTCGGATCGGTCACCGCGTTGGCCGAGGCGACATACCCGCACGTGGGACTGAGGATTTTCGGATTCTCGGCAAACGGGAGAAAGCCGTCCCACTGCGCCGCCGGGTCCTGCGCATCGCGCACGAACAGTCCGTCGGCGCGCCGGCGCGGCAGGCGGCCGAAGGGCTCCCACCCAATGTGGCCATCCTTGTGGCCGTACACGTGATTGAAGTCGAACGGACCTTCGTTGATCAGGGTCAGGGCGCGTTGGTGCTCGTCGACGGTGGTCGACTCCGCCAAAGCCAGGTAGCCCTCGAAGTACCGTGCCAGATCCGCGCCGACATAGCGGAGCGCGAGGTCAACGCCATCGTGGTGCTTCCATCCCGGATAGATGACGCCGTGCTCACAGCGTTCCCACTCCAACGGCCGCTCGCGCCCGAAGCGCACCCGGTGGGTCTCGAGATGCTTGGTGATCGCTCCGCTGCCGCCGACGGTGCGATAGCGTGTAGGATCATCCGGCAAGCGATGCACGCGATACAGATCCCAGCCGTCGCGATAGGCGGTGGTCACGCCCCAGGCAAAGGAGCCGTTGTGGCCGTACCCGAAGATCGGACAGCCCAGCATCAATCCGCCTTGCACGCGGTAGCGCGGACATTCCAGATGGGCATGGTACCAGAACGTCGGCAGCGGCAGGAACGGCACATGCGGATCATTGGCAACAATCGGTGCCCCCGACGCCGAGCGCGCGCCGTTGACCGCCCAGTTGTTGCTGCCAGCCGCGGACAGGTGAATTGGAGGTTCGGGCTCCGGCCCCTCGACGACCGCGTAGGAGGTCGGTGCGTCTTCCCACGGCGCTTCCGGGAAAAAGCGCTTCGCCGCCTCGTCGCGGAGATGGCCGCGGATGGCGTCGAAGGTGAGCTCGACGTCAAGTGGCGAGAGGGCCACGGTAAAGGCGCAGGTCTGTGCTGCCAGCAGCGCATCGCTCGGACGCCAGGGACGCACCGCTCCGAGGAAAAGGTATTCCGGCGGATAGGTTCCTTGCATGGCACGCAGTGCCGCATTGATACCCGCGGCGAAGGATTCGAGACACTCGCGTCCCCGACTGGCCATATGGTCCAGGTCGCGCATGCTTTGCGCCTCGAACTCCAACGGCCGCACGAAGGCGTCGATATCGGCGACGCTCTTGCCGGGGAACATCTCGCTGTTCTGTGGGGCGGTGAAGTTGCCGATCAGCTCGCACAGACGGCCGGCGCCCAGGTGTCGGATGATGTCGAGAAGCACGAAGCGGTCGGCGCCCTGGGCGTAGCCGAGCGCCGCGAACAGGTCACATTCGTGTTCCGCGTAGATGTGAACCACGCCATTGGCATCGCGCAGCACTTCGACGCGGCCGCGCATCGGCGGCAGATGCGCCGCGGTCAGTGGCGGGAACGTGCTTGGCGACGCCGGGCGCGCCATGCTGGCGAGCGTGCGCGCCAGCATCGCCAGCCGCCGTTTGCGTGGCACTTCCGTCGTCTTCCGGTCCACACTCACCCTCGCGCGGCCCAGCCTGACAAACGCCGGTCGCCCCGTCAAACCCCGGCTGCCACATCCACGCAGCAGGTTGTCCGGAAAATCTACGGCCGCGCCGCGTGCCGGCGCGGCTGCTCGTTCCTCCGCACCGCCGCAACCCCGCTTGACTTGCGCGACAATGCACGGCGTTCTGGCAAGCTGATGGGCGACCCCAGCACAGCCTCGGATCGGGAAAATGTGGCGCGCTACTACGATCGACTCGCGGCCAACTACGGCGACGGCGAATTCTCCGGCGCGCGCCGCGCCGCGGTGTTGACGGCGATCGCCGACACCATCGCCTGCCCGCGGCGCGTGCTCGACCTGGGGTGTGGCAACGGCGCCTTTGCCGTCGAATTCGCCGCGCGCATCCCCGATGCACACGTCGTCGGCATGGATCTCTCGCCCCACATGTTGCGTGTGGCGACCCGGCGACGGATCGGACATGCCGACTTCCTCCGCGGTGATGCCGGCGCCCTTCCCTTCGGGCCGGGCACCTTCGATCTCGTGTTCATGAGCCACGTGCTGATGCTCGTGCCCAACATGGAGCGCTGCGTCGCCGGCATCGCGCAATGCCTGGTACCCGGTGGATACTTCGTTGCCACCATCGGCATTGGCGCGTGGCGCCATCTCCTGGGCCCGCTCCCCCAGGCCCTGCTACAGATCCGCTCTTTCTTTGAACCGCGCACGCTCCGTACCTTCGACGACGAGACCCGCGCCGGCGCCGCCTGCACGGCCGCGGGCCTGCAGCCCGAGATCCGGCGCGCGCCGTTCGCCGTCGGCTGGTCTGCCCTCGAAGAATGGATACGCATCCGCTGGCTGACGTCCTTGGCCGCGCCGCTGCGCCGCATCGCTGGGCTGCTGCTGCCGGCGATGCGCTGGCGCGCGACGGGACGCACCGTGGAGCTCGCGGAGACCGTCCTGGTTGCCACCAAGCGATAGGGCTGGCAGTACGACGCGCCGAGGCCCTGCAAAACGGCCGTAGCACCAGGGCGGTCTTCTCAATAGGCGATTCGAACAGATACAGCGAATACTGTAGACATTTCCTCTGGACATCGTGACGGTAAAGTGTCAAAAAGCTATGCTATGAACCGATTGCCCAAATCAAGCACAAGGCGCGGTGGCGCAGGGCGCGCACTCCGCATGGCGCTATTGTTGTCTCTGGCGGTCTGCCTCCTGTCGGCGCGTTCCGCGCACGCCTCCGGCTGCTGTACGTATTCCTGTACCTCCGGCTCGCAAGCGTCGTGCGGTACCTCCGACGGCGGACCGTCCTGTCCAAATGCCAACCCGAACTGCACCTTGAATTTCGTCGGCGGGGCGCAGTGTGATCCGCCTTGCTCCGCGTCCACGCTGACGCCAACGAGCACGCAAGCGGCGACAGCGACGCCAACCCGAACGCCGACCAACACTCCTACGCTGACACCGACCCCGACCAATACCCCGACCAATACGCCAACGAGGACAGCGACGCCGACCAACACGCCGACCAACACGCCAACCAACACGCCGACCAAGACGCCAACCAACACGCCAACCGATAGCCCGACGGCGACACCCTCCGCAACCAACTCGCCGACCGATACGCCAACCGCGACACCGTCACCGACTGATACGCCGACCAACACCCCGACGGCGACACCCTCCGCAACCAACTCGCCGACCGATACGCCAACCGCGACACCGTCACCGACTGGTACGCCGACCAACACCCCGACGGCGACACCCTCCGCAACCAACTCGCCGACCGATACGCCAACCGCGACACCGTCACCGACTGGTACGCCGACCAACACCCCGACGATCACGCCGACCGCAAGCGACACGCCGACAACAACCTCGACGCCAAGCAACACGCCCACCGGGTCGGCGACGGCCACCAAAACGCCCACCACAACGGCGACCAATTCGCCAACGCTCACAGCGACAGCAAGCGTAACCCCCACGCCGACTCAGACCGGAACGAAAACTCCGACTCAGACGCCGAGTTCACCGAGTAACGGGCCTGTGATCACGGGCGGCCTGGCTCCTGGATCATCGCAGGTGACGGGGGTCTCCGATCCCGCATGTTTCCCAGGTCTCATTACGATCTTCGATTGTGATGTCGTGGAAAGCCCCCCTGTTTGCTACAACGGCAATGACGTCCCTATCGGCAGTGGACAGAAGCAGCCAGATGGTCATTTTGCGATTTCTGTATCGTCGCCCCTCAAACCGGGGCAGGTGATTTACGCCTCGGACGGTTGCACAAGCCCCGCGCTCGTCGGACCCAGCCGCGTCGTACCCCCGCCAACGCCAGCACCGCTGCTCTCCCCGACTTACCTGTTTGGGCTAATCGTCATACTGGCTGCCATGGGAGCCCTGCATCTGCGCCCGATGGCGCAGACGAGAGACTGATTTCCCGTCAGCGACGGGGTCCGTGAACAGCATCCGCTTGTAGAGTTGACAGGGCGGGTAATCCGGTCTTTCAGGTAAGCCCCACCTTCCGCACGCGGCCGCAACGCGTCGTGTCGCGGTTGGATTGGTCCGTGCTTTGCACAAGCTTCTCCAAGACAAAGGAAATCGCGTACGAGAGTCTCGTGGCGTGCGGAGGACATGTATGTCGACACCAGACAATACGTTTCGAGCCTGGAAGATGGTTGCGGCCGTCTCCGCGGCGATTTGGCTGATTGGCGTCGCGGCGTAAAATGAAAGCCTGTGCGCTCTGTGGCCGAGCACGCGGTGTACGCCGCACCTGTCGCAGCTGTAGCAGACGGATATGCGCCGATTGCCGGCGCCAGACGAACCTCGGGTATCTTTGCGAACGCTGCGCCGCCGAGACGCCCGCGTTGTGAGCGGCCTATCGGGTTGGGTCGCTGCGCACTCCGACCTGACAGGCTACTTGCCGTCGTACGGCCCTACGGCTCAGTGGTTGTCCGCCGTCTGGACTGTAAGCGACTAAACGCTCGTTGCAGGCGTTCACGATCCGTGATCGACCCCATCGCCGCGGGCTCCGCGCAGACGGCGCGGCTGATCTGGGCGTCGCTATATCCGGTCACGTTGAATTGGTGCGCCGCGAATGCGCACCGGAACATTGCAATGAGCTCCTTATGGGTCGCCGTCAACAGCTTCGCCATGCGCGCCGGATCCGTGCGGGCCTCCGTTGCCCGGGGCACCTCGGTTTCACCGGGCCCGCAATCGATAAACACGCGTACGCTCGGTGCATCGGGAGGAGCCATCGATCTACTCAGCGCGGATCTGCAAGCCCGGTCGACTCGGGTAAACTCTGTATTTCGCGACGAGAATTTCGCGGGTCGCGTGTTTTCCCGTGGTCGTCGCCCTGGCGAAGCAGCTTGAATGGCTACGGCCGGGTTCCGACCCACGTGTCGCCGCCATCGGTGCTCGTGAACAGTCCGCTGTCGGTTCCGGCATACATCGTGGCGGGGGTTGACGGGTCGAGGGTCATCGTGCGGACAACGAGGCCGTCCAGGTCATTCATCACGGTCCACGTTTGTCCGGCATCAGTCGATCGGGAAGCGCCGCTGGTGGTCCCCTGATAGACGGTATCCGACTGGACCGGATCGACGGCAACCACCATGATCTGATTGCTCGGCACTCCGCTACTCACGCCCGTCCAACTCGCAGCGTTGTCACTGCTCTTGAAAAGACCCTCCGAGGTGCCGGCGTATAGGACGTTTGCGCCAGCCGCCAGGCTCCAGACGACCGTGCGTGGGGGCAACCCGACGCTCATCGCCGTCCATGTCATCGCGCCATCGGTACTTTTGAAAACTCCGCCATCCGTGCCGGCGTACAACGACCCGGGTGTCCCTGCGTCGAGCGCCAACGTAAGGACCGTAGGGCTGGCGAGCCCATCGTTCATCATCTGCCAATCCGCGCCGGCATCCGTGCTCTTGAATACCCCAGCTTCGAGCGGGCCGAGCGAGCTTGCGTAGACGATCTGCGGATTCGTGGGGTCGACCAAGAGCGTACCCACCAACGTGCTGTCGAGGCCGCGGCTCTGCCAACTCGCACCCGCGTTGGTGCTTCGAAACACCCCGCCGTTGTCGGTTCCAACGTAGACCGTACCCGGCTCGACGGGATCGACCGCAAGGCTCAGAGCGCTCAACTCGGTCAGGCCCGCGCTTTGTACGGTCCATGTCGCACCGCTATCGCTGCTTTTCACGACCCCGATGTTGGCAGTCCCTGCATAGAGAACACCCGGATCCATAGGGTCGAGCGCCAGCGCGCGAACGAACGCCGGCCCTCCGCGCAAAGGGCCGGCGCCAACGACAAGTGTTTCGTCCGGGACTACGCATGCCCGCGCGCCCATATTCACATCTTGGAGAATGCAGCGGATGACGTGCAGCGCGGTGGTGCCCTCGGAGAGGCTCCTGAAGGTCAACCCGAATACCTGTTGTGGATGAGAGAAGGTGGCACACGCAACGCCGATGTGCAGCAGTCCAGCCCCGGGAACCAAGGAGACAGTCGTGCAGTCGTCAGCGAACCGCACAGTGACGCCGGCGCTTGTCACCACGGCTGGATCATACGCGATGTCGATGGTTTCGTCGGAAAGGTTGTCTGCCGGCAGCGAGAGGCTCACGGATACAACTGTGCCCGGTGCCCCGACGGCAAGCACGGCTGGCACAAACGCTCCCGGCACCGGCGCTGGCGTCGGCAAGGGGGCCACCAACCTATTTCGATGCGCCGCCCGGCGCTGCGGCACCACCGGCAGACGTCTCGGCACGATCTCTTCGGTACGGGGGTGAGACAGACCTGGGGTGCGCCTCCCCTCCTCCGTTGCCAAATCCACGCCGCTCGTGGTCACGGTGCCGAGGGTAAACACACCCGCCAAGGCAACCAGACGGCACCTTAAACGCAAAAACCCCGGAGGTTGGGTCGGCTCGAGCTTCACGGTAGTGTCGCGAAACGGCAAAGTTCGTGCCGTGCAGAGAGGACAGGATGCGAATTGTCTCGAAGTCTTCTACCGCCGCTTATGTCCAGCGTCGGCTGCAGAATTTTCAATCGGAAGTAAATTTAGACGGACAGGTCGGAACAATTTCCCTTGGAGCGAGCCGACTCGTGCGTTCCGCTGGCCGCGCGCACGCTGCGCTCACGAGCCATCCATACCGACTTCACTGTATGTGGCTGTCCGCCGTCAGCCTTCCGCCCACCACACTTCTCGACCGTGCGGATGGCTGCCGCCAAGGATGATCTCCTCGCCGCCCGGCCAGAGGCGTAGCGCCAGATCGGCCCTATCGCTGCCGCGCACCTCGAGCTGTAGCCAGGCCAGCGGCGCGGTTCGGCTGGCGCGCGCGCCGCGCGCTTCGATGGCATCCACGACGGCGGTCCGTTCGCTCTCCGACAGGTACCACCACATGATGGAATGGAAGACGACGATGGCAATACCGCTCGGTGCCGCCTCCAGCTGCTCGCGCAACCAGCTCCCGGCACGTTGCTGCACCACCGGAGGCGGATCGCGGCGCGCCAGCGCGACGGCGGCGCGCAGCTGCGTCAGCCGTTCGAGCTGGTCGGGCCACACGAAGGATTCCAGCATGCGGACCTGTTCTGGGTCGCGAATATCGATCGGGCTCAGGTCACAGCCGGAGCGACGGTCAACCTGCAGCGGCGTCGTCAAGGCTGGCGGTGCGCCGTGCCATTCGGAGCGAATCAGCACCGGCGAGGCGGGGTCGCCCCAACGGTGCGGCCCGGCTTCATACCGATAGCGATCCCACAGCAGGTTGAGGCCGGCGCTACTGCCAATCTCGAACAAGCGCAACGGCAGGCCGGTGCGTGCGGCGATGTGCAAGAAACCGCCGAGCAGTGCCGCTGACCGGCTCACTTCATTCGTTTGGACCTGGCAGGCAAGCCGCGACCGGACGAAGTCGCGCTGCCCAGCGACAACATCGAGAAAGGCATCCCACGTCTGTGGCCATTCTGGTTCCCCGCCGGTCGATGGGTAGTAGCGCGCCAACTGTGGCGCCGCTCCATCCAGAACCAACCGATGGACGGCACCGAGCAGGCGCAGGGGCATGGCATCGGTGACGGCGTGTCCCTGCCATCCGTCGACGATCTCGGCGAGGAGACCGCCATTTTGCAGATCCGTGGTGGCATACTCGAGCAGGCGCCCGTAGAGCGGAGAGCCCAGCTGCGGGCTGATGAGCGCTTGCAGTTGAAAGGCCTCGACGACGCCGGGGGCGATCATGCGGGCAGCGTATCGCAAGTCGCGTGGCGAGTCAGCGCTTGGCCGCCTCATGCGGAAGGTACGGAGGTGCGGAGCGGCTTTGCACGACAAATGGGAAACCGACCGTGCCAACCGAGCTCACCCCCTGGCCCCCTCTCTTGGAAAGAGAGGGGGAAGTTGAAAGCTAAAATGAATTCCTTCCAGCCCCTTTTCTCTTTCCAAGAGTCGTCATGAAGCGGATCGCGTCGCCCGAGGCAAGGAAAACCCCAAGCCCCACGCCCTCAAGCCCCAAGCCCTCACTCCCATTTTCGAGGCAGAAGGGGTTCGGAGGATGAGCTCGGTTGCCTGCGCATGCCGCGGGGTTTCGAATGGCCGTGTAAAACCTGGCGGAGGCTTCGAGCTCTCCGTCCGCGGCTGACACAAACCAGCGTCGTGGACTACGCAGACCTGTTGGAGTCGAGGCAACAATCGGGCAGAATCGGAACGCCAAGCCGCCGGAATAGGAGGGAGAGACCATGCAGACCGTGCGCGACATCTTGAAGAAGAAGGGCTCGGAATTCTACTCGGTGACCCCGGACACATCGGTTTACGACGCGCTGAAACTGATGGCCGAGCGGAATATCGGTGCGGTGCTGGTGCTCGACGTCGGGCGACCTGTCGGGATTCTTTCGGAGCGCGACTATGCCCGCCAGGTGGTGCTGAAGGGCAAGGCGTCGAAGGACACCCCCGTCCGCGAGATCATGACCTCCCGCGTGGTGTTCGTGCGGCCCGAGCAGAGCGTCGAAGAATGCATGGCGCTGATGACCGACCGGCGCATCCGCCATCTCCCGGTGCTCGAAGCGGGCCTGCTCACTGGCATCATCTCCGTCGGCGACGTCGTCAAGGAAGTGATCTCCGAGAAGCAGTACCAAATCGATCAGCTGGTGAACTACATCAGCAGCGGCGGATGAACCGCTGCGCGGAATGGTGAATCGTGAATGGTGAATGGTGAATGAAGAGTGCGCGGTTGAGTCGGAGCGTCGTTAGAGACAAGAGCGTCCCTCCTCAATTCACAATTCACGATTCACCATTCGCGCGCGAGTTGCGCCTACGGTGCATTGAGAGCGGAGCGCAACTCGCGCGCGAGCACGTCGACCGTCCCGCGTGTCCCGCCCGCGAGCTTGAGACGCCACTCGCCGTCGGTCTCGAAGCGCGGGTCGCCGATATAGTCGCCCCAATGCTCGATCACCCGGTGAATCGCCGTCGCTTCCAAGGGGTCGTCGCCGAACTTGCGGATCGCCGCCAGCACGTCGGGGACGACGCGCACGAAGGCGCGCAGCGCCGCGGCCGTCTTGATGCTGTAGCGCTTTCCCGTCCACGCCTTGGGAAAGACCTTGGCAATTTGCTTGAAGTAGTTCTGGAAGAAGCGCGTCGAGTGCTCGCGGAAGTCGTCCGCCTGCTTGCCGCCGAAGGCGTCGAGCGCATTGAACACGCCCTTCAGCTCCTCGGCGAGCGGCGCCTGGGCGACGCGGCCGTGGCCGACACCGAACAGCTTGATCTCGCCGTGCAACGGCGAGCCACTATCCTCGCTCAGGGAGCGGACGATGTCGTGGCTGGCGGCCAACGCGGGATCCGGATACAAGCGCCGCCCCGACAAGGAAATGAGGTGCGACGGATTGAGTTTCGTGTGCTTGGCGTTGATCGTCACGAACAGCTCGACGACTTGATCGGCGGACAGCCGATCGAAGATGATTGCCGGCACCTGCACGTCCTCCGCCGGATGCTCTTCGGCGAGCTGGTGCAGGGCCAGGAGCCGGTGCTGGCCATCCAGGGCGCGCAGCGAGCCTTCGTCGGGCGGCAGCTGCAGGACGCCGAGAATACGGTGCGAGCTGATGGCGACGAAGTCGAGCCGTTGATCGCACACCAGCAACACCGCCCCGGGGATCGCCGGCAGATTCTGCGCTTCGGCGCATTGCAGGTAGTAGTCCATCAGCTCGGCGATCTTCCTTTGGATCACCGGGCGCTGGTAGGCGTCGGCGCTATGCGCGATCTTGTTCTCGAGGACGTCCCAATTGACCTTGCCGGCGCGTCCCGCTTTGACCGGCCGCTTGCCGTGCGTGCGGCCGGCCTCGCCGTAACTCAAGACCTCGAAGCGCACCAGCTTCTGCACGTCGCGGACACCGAGGATCGCCTGGTAGAAATAGACACCGAACTGGTGCAGCCGCATCGCGGGAACCGTGATCATCGCAGTCCTCTCTCCCTCGCCAAGTTATGCCGACCGGCGCCGACTGTAGTCAGCGCGCGGGTTCGGGGTCAAGGAGAATGGGAGACGGGAGCGCGGCGTCGGAGGCAGCAGTGGGCGGTCAGGTGAACCGCGCGCGCGCGAAGCCTACGGGGAGCAGTGGTCGGGACAGGCGAATTTTGTCGCCAGGTGTACGCCCGTACCCCTGGAGGACCTGGAATACAACGCCGCCGCTGCCGCGCTACGACCCCACACGCCCCTGGCAAATGACGATTCCCTTCGGACCTCACGACCCAGCAGCCAGCAGGCTCCTGAAAAACACGAAGAGCACCCTTCGAGAGCCTCAGGGTGAGCGGAAAGGGTCCATAGATTCGGGGAGGGCATCCGCTCATGCTGAGGCTCTCGAAGCATGGGGTGGGGTTTTTCAGCAGCCTGCGGGGCCTCGGATGAGGCCCCGAATTCTGCAGCCCGAGGCCTGAAGCCAGGTTTCAGCTCAGGACGCCGGCGGCACTGGTGCAGGTGGTGTCGGCGTTGGTCCTGGCTTACTGGTTTTGGTGCGGGGCCGGTTCGGCCGATCGAAGAGTACGCTATGCACCTGTGGGGCGCCATCTTCCGACGCGGCGCGCGCCCAGCGTTTGAGTCCGGCCAGTGCCGTCGCCCATTTTTGCGCGATCGGCGCGCGGGCGTTGCGCGCGGCACGCAGGGCGGATTGCAATTTGTCGATCTCCGCCACCTGCCGCTCGACCGCGAGCGCCGCCTTCTCCGCCGCTTGTGCCGCCGCTAGCGTCGGTTTGCCAATGCCCTTCGCCTGGCGGAGCGCCTGCACCAGCTGATGAATCGTCTTCGCCTCCTCCGCCGCCGGCAGCGCCACGAGCCGGCCCGGCCCCAACGGCAGCAGGTCGCGGAACGGATTGCCACGCGGCCGGCCCTCAGCGATCAACGCCCGCGCCACCGCATCCACCGTCGCGCTCTGCTCCACATCGAGCTCGCCCAGGCGCATTTGCGCCACGCCGACGCTGTTGCCCGCCGCCTGCACCTTGTCGTGCGCGGTCTTGTACTCCCGTTGCACCGCCGCAAACACGCTCAGGCTTGCCTTGATCAAGCGGGTATCCACGGTCTGCGCCGCAGCCAGAATCGAGGCGCCGGCATCGAGCTGCGCCTCCACACTGCCGGGAATCTTCATGGTCGCCATATTCCGCCTCCAGAGATATAGGTGATGTGGACCACTATCTGTAACAGTTCAGACAGGATGTCAAGGAAAATCTTCGGCCGAGTGTAGTTTCTCACCTCGGTTGAGGGATACGCGCCAAGGTTTTGGACGCCGCACTCTCCCCCGCATCTATGTACGTAGGACTATCATAAATCGGCGAGCTGTCCTTCGGAGCGCAAGCCGCCGCGCGCGTGGCGACGACACCACGAAATCGGGGGTCACAGTTCGGCGTCCAATGCGACGATCATCGCTCACGATCCCACGGCCGGTCCCAACAATCCGCGCGTGCCCGGTGATCGACCATGCTCGCGTGGTTTCAATCCACGCGCGTGCCCGAAGGCACGCGCGACTCACTTCAGCGATTTGCCGCTTCATCTCATCGGGTTTCAATCCACGCGCG